>Ga0116231_10001142_pt1 | contig 53098 bp, 37 predicted proteins | sample S1TSphgellanicum_2_FD_89695 | JGI IMG/M metagenome (GOLD analysis project Ga0116231, IMG submission 89695) | Host-associated microbial communities from peat moss isolated from Minnesota, USA - S1T2_Fd - Sphagnum magellanicum MG | ecosystem: Host-associated > Plants > Peat moss > Unclassified...
AAGTATACGTAATTTAGCAGAAAAAATTTAATTTAGCTCCTTCCCCCCCCCCCCCCCCCACACACTCTCATATAGTCCATGTCTAATGATGTATGTGTCCAATAAAAATGAATTAGGTTGGATTAATGCTACAAGGCAACACAAGACCTTGTAGAGAATTTGTTGGGACCTTTCACAACAAAGCATCCATGGTTTTTTTTTCCCATTTGTTTTTTAATTCTTTGGATTCTTTGACTTATTTGTTATGATATTTTGAAAACACCAACATTGAACTTGTTTGAAATCTCTTGGTGTAGGGTAAAAGTTTAAAGGTGAAGTCATTAGTGAAATAGAGGTGTGCAAGGCCAAAGTCAAACACAAGCCCAATTTCAATAGTGTTGTCATCGCAAACCTTATGTGGCATAAAAATAGATGCAAAAATTATAGAAGGGGCTTTACATTTTTTTGTAAAGCACCCATGGAAATTAGAATGCTGGCAAAGGAAATCTTATGTGTTCACATCCTCCACATAAACTAAGAAACTTTTACAATGCAATAAAATTATTTCTAAGTGTGTGGGTTTGCCAGAACCTTTCCAAGGTGTTTTCTTGTCCATAGGCTAATGAATTCCTTGGATATCTAAAAGTGACATATAAGGGGCCTATATTTTGATAGTTGTCAAGGCTACTTATGTGATGTTTTATATTGTGTGCACACACTACAAGTTAGAAGTGTGAAAATTATGCATGTGAACATGCATATCTAAGAGGGCCAAATGGTGATACATAAATAACGAAATAATGACACATGTTGCATTAGGATTGGAGTTCATTACATTACAATAGTGCTTTCAATTGAATGTAACAACAATTATCCTTGAATACATGTCATGTTTGAAACTAATATGAACTTTAATACAAGTGTCAAATATTTCCAACTATCATTTATCCTTGTAAGGTGTCATTTTGACCCAAAAATGATTGTTGATTCTCGCATTTTTTTTTGTTTCCCATGAAAAAAAAATGGCAATGGTTGCAATTGTGATATTATGATCATTTGCAATGTTCTAACCTCACCTAAACTAAAAGAAAATTGCCAATTTGTGATTGGTCTTTGTGACTAGTTTTTAGTCCCAAGTGATATTTATGACTAAAATCCCATTAGTCATGTTGAACAAGTCATAGGCAACATTAATCACAAATGACAATGAACTTTGGATGAAGGAAAAAGTCAATGAAATACACCTTCATCTTTTGATTGGTTGTATACGTATTGTAATTAAAACGCAATTATTTTGGTGATAATGAGAGCAAATGATGTGTTGCCACATGTCTCATCTTTTAATAATTTTAAATATTTTAAATATAATTTTGAAATAATCTAAAATGTCCAATTTATATGTTTAGATAGTTTCATATTATGACACATGGCACAATCAAAATGTGCCATGTGGCAATATTCGGAGGCTTGATCGGACGGAACAAACTCGTGCAATAGGATGGCAATCACAGCCCCTTCGTAAATCAAGGTATAATTTGTCAGGAGCTTTCGAAAACCGTCCAAGGTCGTGTTCCGTTCTTTCATCCTCAACTCTTGCATTGTTTCACAACTAAGCCCAACAACTTTCACAGCGCCCGGGATATCGATCCCTTTCTGTTGAAAATGCCTAAGGATCCAAGCACTCTCCAAAGACCCCGAATGTACGATCTATTTCAAGCCGGTGTTTTTACACACGAGGGAAAAAAGTAGGTCGATGTAATTTTGATCATGGACCGAGTCATTTCGAAAGACAAAAATAAAAGAAGGGAAGAAAAAAAAAACCCAGTTGAGAAAAAAAGGAACGCACCAATTTTTGGGTTCCATCGGCTCTCGCAAAACCTCCAAGATGGCTTGTTTGGTCGGCAGCTTTTGTTTACAACAATTGACCTTCAAGTCTTCTCGGAACATTTGAAGTTAACATCTCGTCATTTTCATTAATGCCTCCAACAAGCCTTGATGGATGTATCTAGCCTTGTGCTCCTCGAGATTCGCATCGGGGACAAGAGTCCTATCACATAGCTCACAATAGTAAGGGCTCAGGAATGTTTTGTTTGAAGGTGTCATGGTCGTGTATTCCAAGAAAGGAAAAAGTTCGAGACAAACTAAGGAGGGAGGCTAGAAGATGCCGCAGGGGAAGAACGTGACAAGGAAACTAGGGAGGAAAAACCAACAACAAGAAGACAAAGGAGTGGGAACATTCGGTGGTGCAGAAAAGGTCTAGAGTCATTCCACTCTGCAACACTTCTTTCAAGGCACGAGTTCACCACACTAAGGGCAAAGCGCACAGGAAAGAGCAACTATCGAAAGCTGGATTGAACGCAGGTGCAACACGAGTAGGACAAAGCCAGGTCAAATGCGAGCACAACGCGCACAAGACAAAGCTGGGTTGAGGAAGGGTGCAACGTACACAGGAAAAAACCATCGGGAGCGGGGTCGAACGTGGGTGTAACGTGTGCAGGACAAAGTTAGGTCGAATGGGGTGCAACACATGGAGGAAAGAGTCGTTGGGAGTTGGGTCGAACGCAAATGTAACATTCACAAGATAGAGGTGTGTCGAGTGCAACGCGCGCAAGACAGAGCCGAGTTGAACATGAAGGTGTAGGGCGAACAAGGGGTGCAAGGCGCCATCGAGAGGTGCCGGGTCGAAGACGGGTGCAAAACACATAGGAGAAAGCCATCGAATCAAAAGCGGCACAATCATCTAGCAGAGTTGGGTGGAAGAGGGGTGCAAATGAAAGGATGGTAAAACCTCTTCAGTCACACAGTTATCTGGCAAACCTGGGCGGAAGAGGGGCGGAAGACGGGTGCAAACAAAAGAGGGGCAGGAAGGGTGTCGAGCTTTAACAGGAGCCTGACTGAAGGTGGACGAAAATGTTGGTGGGAAGAAGAACGGAGCAATGGAACGAAGACAATGGGTGAAAAGGGAGCGGAGCATGAGAAGGTCTAGATACGTCCGAGGGCGGAGCGTGAAGAACCCTATTGGAGAGGGCAACTTAAAAGGAAGGAGGATGAGCGCGAACCAAAGGATCGATCGTTGCGGAATTTCTTGGACAATACAACAATCGGGAAACGTTAAAGGACAAACAACTATTTCAATAGAAGCGAGCGTCGTCTCTCTGATGCTAGGCATTTCATGTAGTTTTCAAGCGTCATTCGAGCTGGCTTGTGAGGCAAGGGCAAGCTGGGGAAAAAGTTCAGTAGGCACAATAAGGCATTTAATGATGCATTTCTGAGATCTCCACTGGTTTACAGGATACAACGCATTCACACTTTCTGTTATAAGTGAGTGAGAACGCTAAATAGATACCGTGTTTTTGCATACATCAAAACATTTTTTCCAAAGAGGTTTGAATGGAAGATTTCGAAATTTCCGGTGACTGTTGTAGCAGGCGCAATGTCGCAACCCTACTTTGAGAAAGTGTGAGGATGAAATTCACACTCCCAAAATTGGGACTTGGGAGTCCTCCGGGACTCCCAAAACTTTAGAGGTTGATTGCAGGGGTCAAACCACCTCGCATTGGGGCATTCTTTATATCATTGGAAAGCTATCAAAATGTAGATGTCGAAAATAGGCTTGCATGGCCATTTGGACATCTACAGCACATGTTATGGCAAAAAGAAGGGCCAGGAGTCATATTAGCAATTTGACTCTCGACCACTAAAAGTCAGGAATCGACCCGACCCCGGTGCATGAAGTTCGAGCGCAATACACCATTAGAAAGCACTTGAGGAGAGTTACAAGTTTACTTTAGACCTCATCCCAATCGGAGGTTTGAGCAAAAAGTTATGGCCTCGCAAAGTCCCGGGAGTCCAAACTGGGACTATTTTGAGACTCCTTCTTAGGAGTCCAAACCAGGACTATTTCGAGATTCTTCCTTGAGAGTCCCGGGACAAAAAGCCATTCGAATGTAGGTGATGCAGAGAAACGCAGAGAATACTATATGGGGGAAGGTGGTGGCTTCCCCCAAGTCTAGGCCGTGGTGAATCTTGTGAGTCCAGAATTGCCCGTGACTTATCCTAGCACTAAAGGTGCTCCAGAAAGTGAACTAACCAATTTGTTGGTTGGTTGGTTTACTGCAGGTTTGAATAAGTAACTAAAACTTGTCACTTTTCCCAGTCCCATCCTGGAGCTTCACCACGCCCTTCTACCCCTTCTAATGCTGAGAGGTGGGAGCGTGCCTTGAGTTCCTCATAATTCTATTGTTGAGTAACTTAAACCCATCTTGGGTCTAACTAAAAACTTGGGAGCGCATCACTTGGTATCAGAACTCCGATAGAGCTCGATTCACTTCTTGGGAGTTTTGGATGGCACCCAAGAAGAATCGTAAGCAAGCATAAAAGACCATGTTGGAAGAACCCATCGAAGACCGAATAGTCTTGCCGGAATCAATTGGGGAAGAGGAACCAAGAACCCGGGGGGACCAAGATGAGCCCGAAGGTGAAGAAGAACAACGGAGCTCAGTCCTATTCACCTAGGATCATCCAAAAATGCGGGATTTCAACCGGCCAAACCCAGGAACTTCGATGGTGCCCACAACCGAAAGGTTGTGGATGCTTGGCTTGCCAAAATGGAGGATTATTTACATGCCGCCAAGGTTGGATGGCATTCGGCCGTGGAGCTTGCCCAGTCCTACTTGAAAGGTTATGCCGCCACATGGTGGAGGATAGTGAAACAAGAGGAGGGGAAGAACCATGGTTACACTTGGGAATACTTTAAGGAACGTGTCAAATTCGAATTTGTTCCAAGGAATTCCGACTACATCTCGAGGTGCAAACTCCGCGACCTTGTGAATGTCACAAATGACAATTTGCGACAATATGTAAGGGTTTATTCCGAACTCATGTTTGAAATCCGACACATGCATGAACTAAATCGCGTGTGCCAATTTGTGATGGGGCTTCCAACTTGTGCCAAGTGTAAGCTTAAGGAAAATTGGCCCTCCTCATTATTCGAAGCCATCATGAAAGTGGAAGGCTTCTCAATGTGGGATGGGGTGAAAAATTCGAATTCAAGAAGGACAACAAGTTCCTTCACAAGAAGCCACACCATGAGGGTGAATGGAACCGGGGACAAGGAAGCCCAAAAAAGGAAAAGCCTAAACAATTCCAAGGCTCAGGGTTCAAACCCAAGGGAAATTTTGTGAAGAAAGGGGCTCCCTTCAAAGGGAGCCAACCCAAGGGAGATGTTAGTGGGAAGCTTAAGGGAGCATGCTTCAACTGCAATGAAGTGGGCATTACTCCAAAGATTGTCCCAAGTCCAAAGCGGGGAATGGAGGCTCTAAGGTAATTGCCCTTAATGCCAACCTAGCCCAAGTTGAATGCAATCAACTTAAATTCTTGAAGGGGAAGATTGCTAAGCGGGATGTGTTATGTCTTTTGGACATAAGGGCTTTTCACAACTTCATAACTCGAGAAAGCGCCGAAAGGATGGAGTTCCAATTTGAAGAGCTCAAGGCACCCATCGAGGTGCACTTTGCGGATGGGGTTCCCCATCCCACTACGTCACAAGCAAAGGAAGTGCCTCTTCAACTAGGAAATTGGAGAGGAAAGGTGGATTTGCTGGTTTCCACCTTAGGTGGAATGGATTGTGTTTTGGGAATGGAGTTCATCACCCGAAACAATGTGCTCATAGAAGGGCACAATAAACTAGTTAGAATCCCATCCAAAAGTGGGATTGTGCGAATGAAGGCACACGAAGTGCCTTGTGTGGGTGGATCAACCATCCACTTTATGTTAAGAAAAACCTGGGAAAGAGAATGCATGGGAGGTTATAACATGTTGTGTGTGATGCGGGTGTTGGATGAGTATGAGCCTAAGGAAGCTGCCAACTTGGTGACTTCCCCAAATTGCATTAAGCGAGTCTTAGATGAGTTCCCGAATGTGATGCCCGAAAAGTTGCACGAGGACTTGCCCCCGAGAAGATGAGTTGATCATCTAATCGAGGTGATGCCGGGAGTGGCACTTCCTGCCAAGGCCCCATATCGAATGAGCCATGAGGAATTGAAAGAACTTAAAGTTCAACCCAAAGAACTCCTCACCAAAGGATACATTAAACCTAGCAAATCGCCATATGGGGCACCCATCCTTTTTGTTCATAAGAAGGATGGGACGTTGAGAATGTGTGTGGATTATAGAGCCCTTAACAAGGTGACAGTGAAAAACGGATACCCACTATCTTGGATTAATGATCTTTTTGACCGACTCTTGGGAGCTAAAATATTTAATAAGATTGACCTATGTTCAGGGTATTACCAAATTCGAGTTGCAGAATTCAAAGGGGATGAAGAAAAGACTGTTTGTCACATGAGGTATGGTTCATATGAATTCTTGGTGATGCATTTTGGGCTCACCAACGCACCCACCACATTTTGCATTCTCGTGAATGACATTTTCTGGGAATGGTTTGATGACTTTGTTGTCATCTACATAGACGACATTTTGATCTATAGTAGCTCCTTAAAGGAGCATGTGGAGTACCTCCGGAAGGTGTTCCAAAGATTGAGGGAAAACAAATTGTATGCCAAGCTCGAGAAGTGCGAATTTGGGGTGACGGAAATGGACTTCCTTGGACATAAGATCACTCAAGAAGGTTTGAAGATGGACGATCACAAGGTGAAGGCCATTTTGGATTGGGAACCGCTTAAGTCAGTTCCGGCCTTGAAATCCTTTTCAGGATTAGCCTCTTATTATTGCAAGTTCATCAAGAACTTTGTGAAGATGGCCGGACCCTTGACAAACCTCTTGAAAAAGTCCGCCGGAACTTACAAATGGGATGGAACATGCGACAAGGCCTTTGAGACCTTGAAAGGCATTTTGGTTAAAGCGCCAGTGTTGAAGTTACCCGACTTTGACAAGGATTTTGAGATCCACTACGATGCCTTCAACTTTGCAATTAAAGGAGTCCTAGTGTAAGAAGGAAAACCAGTGGCATTTGAGAGCAAGAAGTTGAGTGAAACGGAGCGAAGGTGGCCAACACATGAGAAGGAAATGTGGGCGGTCATACATTGTCTCAAGACTTGGGGCCATTACATAGGCTCCAAAGATGTGGTGGTGTGGACTGACAATGTGACCTTGAAATACTTTGCCATTCAACCCAAGTTGTCCTCAAAACAAGTGAGATGGCAAGACACATTGGCCTTGTTTAATGTAAACATTCGACACAAGCCCAGGAAGGAGAACGTGGTGCCTGATGCGCTAAGTCGAAAGCACCAACTTAAAATGGTGTATGTGGAAGAAATAGAACTTCAAAAGGAAATTTGACTAGTGAGCCGCCGTGACAAATTTGCCAAGGAAGTGAGGCAAAACATTCAAAATGAAGCCAAATCACACTTCCAATTGTGAAATGGATTGTTGTGGTACAAGCAAAATTGGTTTTATGTTCCAGAAGGGAGGATGAGGGATGTACTCTTGAAAGAATGTCATGATGGGCCACTAGCAGGCCATGGTGGTGCAAAGCGCACCACAACATTCCTTAAGAAATCCTACTATTAGCCCAACTTGAAAGACGATGCAGAGGAATATGTGAAAACTTATTTGACTTGCCAACAAAATGGAACACTTAACAAGAAGCAAGCGGGCTTGTTACAACCTTTACCAATTCCTGAAGGGCCATGGGAAAGTGTGTCCATGGATTTCATGGTAAGTTTACCCCCATCAAGGGGTTTTGACACCATCATGGTGGTGGTTGATCAATTTAACAAGATGGCACATTTCATTCCCACCAAGGATGAGGCCACGGGCCAAGAAATGGGTAGGTTATTCTTCACACATGTTTTCAAGCATCATGGCCTCCCAAAGGACATAGTCTCGGACCGAGATTCAAAGTTCACAAGCAAGTTTTGGCGAGCCTTATGGAAGCAAATGGGGTCGGAGCTCAAGATGAGCATTTCCTTCCGGCCCCAAATCGATGGACAAACCGAAAGGGTGAACTTAGTTATCCAACAATTCCTGAAGAATTATGTGGCAACAGATCAACAAGATTGGGTGGACCACTTGGAGTTAGCTGAGTTTTGTTACAACAACTCAGAACACTCCACACCTAGGTCCACCCCCTTTCAAATGGTGACGGGCAAGTCACCAATTGTGCCCATGACTTGAGTAGCACATGGACAACCCCCGAGTGATACAAGTGAGGAAGTGCCAATGGTCACACAATTTGATGAAGAAAGGCAACGCCTGTGGGAGGTGGCAAAGGCCAACATGGAAAAGGTGCACAAGCGATACAAGGATTTTGCAGACAAGTCCCGACGAAAGGTGAAGTTTCAAGAAAGGGATGAAGTGTGGTTGAACATCAAGAATTTTCAATTGCCAAAAGGTTTGAGTCACAAGTTTTTGGGCCCATATGCGAGCCCATTCAAAGTGTTGGAAAAGAAACTTTTCAACATTTACAAGTTAGAACTACCGAAAAATCTTAGAATTCACCTCGCATTTCATGTTTTTCTTTTGAAGCCAGTCACCCGCAATGCTTCAAGGTCTAATTGGGAGCATAACTCAAGGCCCCCACTAGACTTGGTTCATAATGAACTAGTATTTGAAATGGAGGCCGTGCTCAAGTCAAGGCAACTAAGAAGACGAAAGCGGGAATACTTAGTTAAGTGGAAAAGATACCATCCAATAGAGGCATCTTGGGCGAATGAATCCAATATGGAACATGCCCAAGAAGCCATAAAGGAATTCCATGCTAAACTTGCAAAGAAGAGACATAGAACGTGATGAGGACATCACTTTTCTTTTAATGGGGCAGGGAGTCACATAAAATGTACCACAACAAGTTGCAAATGAAATAAAGGCTAAAAACTTCCAAGAGATTGTATCATGAAAATAATGTATAAGTGCAAATAGGGTTGTCAAGTTGGCATTGGACAAATGGAACTTATTGCGTAGGCCCAAATCAAAATCGGACTCCTACCCTGGGGTTAAGAGAAACCTTGACCCCAAAAGAGGAAGCAAGCAAGGTAAGCTTGTGGGGACATGCACAAGCTTTAAGTGTATCCCAAAAGGTTGATTGGTAGTGGTGGCCAACACGGGAAATCATGACCCCATTCGCATACTAGATTCGTGTAATTTGGGACTTGGGTTTTTGCAAAACCTAAATGTCACTTCTCATACCTTGATAAGTAAACCTTTTAGTTAAGGCTTAATTGTTGTGATCAAGGCGCAAGGTGCGGAAAGGAGTCATGTCAAGTAACTTAGGTCAAGATTATACTTGACTTGAATTCCCCATGAGGGGAAGGTTGAAATAATGGCCTCCCAAATGAGGGCTTCGTCAATTAGGCTAATTTAGGTCTTTTGAAGGAGCAAAGGTTAAGGGTTTTTCATGAGATACCCTTGGACTTGCCAAGAAAATGTTGGAAACTTGGGGACGCCTAAGTTAGCTTGAGGCAAGGTTTTGTTGCAAAAGTCACCACTTGATGGCCAAGGATCCAAAAGAAAGCAATTATAATTGTTGAAAGAAATTTTAAATGTCAATGAGAACATTGACCTTTTCTTCTAGTGAGGGAGAGTGTCACAACCCTACTTTGAGAGAGTGTAAGGATGAAACTCACACTCCCGAAATGGGACTTGGGAGTCCTCTGAGACTCCTGAAACTTCAAAGTTTGATTGCAAGGGTCAAAACACCTCGCATTGGGGCGGTCTTTATATCATTGGAAAACTATCAAAGTGTAAATGTCGAAAATGGGCTCACATGGGGCCATTTGGAAATTTGCAACACACGTTATGGCAAAAAAAAGGCCCAGGAGTCAGATTGACAATTTGACTCCCGACCACTAAAAGTCAGGAATCAACCCGACCCCGGTGCGTGCAATTGGAGTGCGATACACCGTTAGAAAGCTCTCGAGGAGAGCTACAAGTTTGTTTTAGACCTCATCCCAATCGGAGGTCTGAACAAAAAGTTATGACCTCGCAAAGTCCCGAGAGTCCAAACTAGGACTGTTTCGAGATTCCTCCTTGAGAGTCCCGAGACAAAAAGCCATTCGGATGTAGGTGCCGCGGAGAGACACAGAGAATACTATATGGGGAAGGTGGTGGCTTCCCCTAAGTCCGAGCCATGGTGAATATTGTGAGTCCAGAATTGCCTGTGGTTTATCCTAACATTAAAGGTGCTCCAGAAAGTGAACTAACCAATTTGTTGGTTGGTTGGTTTACTGCAGGTTCGAGTAAGTAACTAAAACTTGTCACTTTTCCTAGTCCCATCCCGGAGCTTCAACACACCCCTCTACCCCTTCTAATGCTAAGAGCTTGGAGCGTGCCCTGAGTTCCTCACAATTCCGTTATTGAATAACTTAAACCCATCTTGGGTCTAACTAGGAACTTGGGAACGTGTCATGTAACATCTGTAGCTCCTGCACCAACATTCAGGTCTACACCGAATGGAACCTCGTCGTCATCTTCGGATCCAGAAGAAACAGCGCAGGAATCAAGAGCAACGTCGGAGTCTGTGCAAGAGGATTCGCACAGGGAGCAGGTGACTAAGGGGTAGGTACATAAATATTTATTTTGTTTTGGGTTACACCTTTATAATTGGCTCATACCACATTGGCCCATTTTTTCATTATGAGAATGTAACACAAAAAACTTTCATTATATATTTTTTAAGATGAAAAAAGAAGATAAAGCTTCTGAGTTAAATTTTCAAATTGCAAAGTAAGTTGCGATTAAACATTTTAGTTGTAAACTAAGTTGCAACTGAATAGTGTAATTACAAACTACTGACAACTAAAATGCTTATTCCATATCTTTTATCCTCAATTTTATTTTGATAAACTACATAATTAAATAGACCTAAATGACTAACTAACTAATTGCCTAGTTAATTAATTAATTAATAAGCTACCAAACTAATTAATGAACAACAACATTAACTAACTAACTCTTTACATATAGTATTAATTCATCAATACTTTTTAATTACATAATTATACATTCAACTAGTTAATTAAATTAATATCAAATAAATCAATATGAATATTTTTTATAAGAGTTCTATTAACTATAATTATGAATTAATTAATTAATTGTATTAAATACGGATCATAATTATTAAAATGAATTATATATATGTTAATTAGTAAAATAATTATTAATCAATGATTCATTAATTAGTCTAACAAAAGTAAAATTACTATAATTTTCTTAATGAGATTATAAATTGTAGGTTATAAAATATGAACATTTAAGTTTAAATATAAATTATGAAGTTATGATAATTGTATAAATAAAGTAGTTATAGTGATTTTACAATAATTTTGCATTAATTATAGTTAATTTTTTTGTTATTTTGTAAAATTAGTAATTATCATTGCAAAATTCTATGTTGTAATAATAATAATTTATTGTAAATATGTAATTTTAAATAATAGAGAAAAATAATTTACTATACTCTAATTATTGTAATTACAATAATTACATGAATATCTTTAATTAAGATTACAAAAAAAACTTGAAATTGAATTTTAATTATTAGTTATAAGTTGTAAATTATGAGTATTAAGTTTTATTATAGATTATGGAATTCATATATAATTATTCTACTTGCATGAATTTTTTTAATTAGTCAAAATGTAAATAATTAGTGTAAAATTTAATGTTGTAATATTATTTTATGTTAAGTTAGTAATTATAAATAATAAATAAATAAAATTATTGTAATTTATATTAACATAATTATAACAATTATGTTACAATAAAATGGTAAGAATGTTTTAAATCGTACTTTTAAATATAAATTCAGAAATCATGAATATTGAATTCAATTAGAAATTTCAAAATTATTATAATTATGGAAAATTTACAATAAATGTACAATAATTATATTAATGAATTTCTTTGTAATTATTAGATTTTTTTGCGACAAGAAAAAGAAGAAGAGTTTGTCTAAAAATACAACCTACATACACATTTAAATATAACTATTATATGTAACTCATATTATACGCATGTACATTGTAGTTTCTACAAACATATTGACAAGTATAATACATTTAATACACCATTATAAACCCACACACTTTAAAATACACATAATACAATTTGAATACATATAAGGTTGTGATTCATTTGATCACATTTGCAACTAATGGTAATTAAAAGGGTGTTCTTAAATGAAAACCATGTGAAAAGACGTCCAAATGGAAGGATGCAAAAAAATTAGTGAAAAGTTAGTTGCAATGTAGTTACAAACACAACCAAGTGTGCAAAAAGAACCAATATAATCATCAACAACAAATAGTCGCAAGTAGTCGCAAATTGATTGGTTACAAAAAACCCATTTTTTTTCTAGTGCTACATCATTCTAAAATGATGGCCAAGAACATTTTGTTGTAACACACAATGGTCGCACATAATGTAAGTATTTCTCACTTGCTTGTGAAAATGTTTGCAGAGCTTCAACAAGTTGCAGCACCTCACAAAACTAAAGCAAACAACATGGGTTTATACACCCATGGAAACTCAATTAACTACAAATCGTTACTTTTAGCTTTCATTCGTTTGGTTTTTCTTCTTCACCATCATAATCTTAATGTTGTGACACCATACAAGAAACATTGAACCACAAAATGGAGTGGCATAAAAGCTTGGTAGAAGTCCAACCCAAGGGGTCACATGGAATGTGTCCCCTTGCTTTGCAATGGTCTTTGTTGACCAAACCTCATCAAACCTTCTCTTTGCTTCGTTATTTAAGAATTGTTGATGTTTTGCTTCTACTTTGTATGTTTTGTCCAACATCCTTTTTTAGTTTTTAGCAAGTTGTTTTTGCCTCCTATTCTCCCTTTTTCTAGTAGTTGTTTCCTTTATAAATGTTTTCTATTCTAAAGTTATTAAATAGTGTTGTGAGGTCATCATAATCGATTTCATGTAATCAATAAGTATCTCTTCACCTAGCTACCTTCGAGGTCTATTAACTTCTATTTCAAGAAGGTGTAAATTGGATAATAGGAGCCACCTAAGCATTTTTTATGATTGTTTTAGGATTGTTTTATTCTAGTAATATTTCATAAAAAATATTATAAAACATTTATAATCTTTTTAATATTATTTTGTTAAGGTTTGTGTTAAAAATTTGCCCTATCCTTTGCATTTCTTTTATGTAATCTACAAGTGCAACTTCTTCTACAATGTCACACACCCTTAACTTTCTTCTACGTATAATTAGTGTCACATTGTACAAGTGATTCCTTAAGGAGGTGATAAAGACCCCCCAAAATTGTGTTATAGACTTGATTTTTGATTGACTTCAACAATCAACATTGCACTCTACAAATCAACATCAAACCAAATGCCATTTATCTTCAATGTTTGTTTTTGCACAAGTTGTTTAGTTGACTTTCATTGTGATGTATGTTCATTTGATGCTCATGAATTCATACAAAATTCCACACTTGAATCTTGGTGTGTAGCTTGTTGGTTCATGGTGTGTACATTCCAATGGGGTTCATAGTAGTCAAAACTTGCATAACTTGGATCTTTCAACTATGTCCAATCAAGTTGGAAAGTCACAAAAGGTGGGCTTTCCTTGCCTTGGGCCCACTATTCACAATTTGCATCATCCTAATCATCTTCCTCATTGTCAGGTTGTTGAAATGCAAGCTCATATTTAGTCTCTTCATTTTTTCTCTCGTGCAAAACCTTGAAATTTGGCATGTTGTTCATTTTGTAATAGGCCGAAAATTCAATGTGTGACACATTGCTAAATTGGTTCTCACAAGTTGTGCAACTTGATGTGTCTCTTCTTGGTTGTGTGAAGGATAATTATTGGATTTGAAATGGACAAGTGTTGTTTCTTTTTATTTTTCAAATGATGCCTTAATTAAATTAATTATTTTTTGAAAGTGTGTTGATCAAGGTTCAAAATTAGTGGTCATTTGCTTTTAATTAAACATGCATTGTTTTTCTATATAAACATTTTCCACCCTTGTAATAAAGTTTAAAATGTGCCTTGAACGGATTTTTTAAATTTTCATTCATGATTGAATGTCTCTTTAGTGAGTTAATTGTACCTTGAAAACACCCTAATTAGTTCAAGCAAATAATCTCATAATATTTTGAAATTCATCAGAAGGTAAATTTGTAATAACTTATTCAATTAAAAGACTAGTTGAGACTTTGTGTCCAAACCATTGGTGTTTTTTCACCATGAAAAATAATTATTAATCTTTTTAATTATATTCAGATTGGGATTTTGGCCCACTTTCAACCTTAAATATGTTATGAACATGGATAATTATGGTAAGTTAGTTAAACAAACTTATTTTAGCCATACATCCCATGTTTGGAAAACAAAAATAAGTGTGCATTTTTAGGGTGTTGATAGTTTAAGGTTCATATATATTATAGTTTGCAATTGTCATTTGATTGTTGCATCTTACACATTTTCAATGATCCCCTTTTAGTCATTTTGTTTATGCCAAGATAAAAATAATTTTTTTTTTTTTTTGAGAAAAACTTGAAAAAAAATTGAGCAAATTTTTTGCCACTTTTGGAAAAAAATTTAAAATGAAAAACAAATTGTGCTTAACTAGTCATTGTGCTTGTGGGATGAATCAACATTACCAATTATACGAAGAAGGTACCATAGGAGAAAAAATGAATTTTTATTTTTTTGCATTTGTTTTACATTAGGTAATTCCCAAAATAAGTTCCCCTCCATTCTCCCTTAATGGGCATTTATTTCAATAATGTCAAACTCCTAGGGCCATAAATTTTGAAAGGATTTTTTTCCATGTGATACTTGGATATAATAGGAAGAAATTATGTATTTTCTTGTGATACTTGGGTATCACATGAAAAACATTGAAAAAAGACATGGAACATTTAATTTTGCATTTCGAAAGATGAAATGCCTACTCCTTTTGGGAACAAAATTCTTGCAAGAGTGGGCATGCATAATATGTATAAATGTGTGATATGCCCTTCAAACATCAACTTAAGCATGTGTATTGACAAAACCACATTTGAAATTATCAATGACACATATGTGCCATGAAAAGTTTTCATTCAAATTGAGAAAACTATTATGCACATATGAGCATTTGCAATGTGTCACTTCGAAATTGAGAGGACTAGTGCATCTAATCTATGGTTAGAAAAAATGTTGGATATATTTGTCACAATTGAAAATGAATGTGATTTATATCAAGTAGAAATGCTTGAATTTGTTGAAAGAATGAAGCATGCATGTGCACATAAAAACATTAATAAAATGTGGGCTCAATGCAATAGCACACTTGAATGGTGACCAATTGGCTAATACTTGAACAAATTATGGCAAAATTTTATTATTATATTGACAAGCATAATGTTGTGTGAATGAGGTTTTTCAAAGGCAAAATACATTGAAGAGTGCTTTACAATTGCACTTGTAGTTGAACAATCTTGATGCATTGATGTGCATATTTTTATTGGAATCAATGTTGTTGATTTGGATTGGTCAAATGTTATAGAATGATGGAGGAATATGCAAGATAGACAAATTTTAAGCCTTGGATGATTAATCACTATAGTTTCAAGTTTCTTGTATATGTATTTTTTTCAATTCTAAAGCTTTTACTTTATACTCAATTTTTGTATGTTGAATGTTAGTTCTTTGCATGGACAAGTAATTTATAATGTCAATTTTATAAATTTTATTCATTTTGAAAGGAGGTAGTTGATATGAATTACAATAGTAGGTTTTGAAAAGTACATTTCATGTGTTTGATTATGAATGTAAAAATGAATTTCTTTTGGTATTTTTTTTACATGTAGAAACACTAGTTCTATGTGTTCAGTTTCAACCTGTCATTTTCAAATTCTGCACATAAAAAAAACCAGTTGAATGTGGAATGACTCATCATAATAACTAACATCCAATATGTATTGAAATTGTCACATTCCAATGTGAGGCAAATGATTGATGGATGAACATGAAGGTGTGTGCTAGAAATTATTGGATGGGCATGGTTGGGTTGATAATTGAATGCATGTTATAATTTGTAACTTAAAGGAGGTTTTGTAACATGCATTGTTGTAAACAAACACATTTAACTATGCACAACATGGAAATATTTCTATGGTTATATATGTCAAGTTGTTTTCAATGATTTTGTAATGTGTGAAGCTTTGTGGACAATCTACATTTTTATTAGTTGATCCCAAAATTAAAAATACATATATAACTACAACTTAAAAGTGAAGATCCCATGGGGTTGCATATTTGGTGAAGTTTGACCAACTAATTTCATTTGCATGTTGAACAAAACTTGATATACTTTAATGCCATAATACATTGACATTTTTATTAGGCTTGGATTAGGGTTGTTGTCTTTATTGTAGAATATAACTTTTATTGTCTACTACATATTGCCATTTATATTGTTGGCATTAAGAACCTTCTTAATTTGTTCTTCATGGATGAAAAAAACTAAGCAAGGAGAAAAGAAGCAAGTAGTAATGTGTAGCATGTTTATGAAAAGTAGGATAAAATGTAGTTGTTTTGGAAATGCAAGAGAGTAATAAATGGTAGAAGGTTGGGCAAAATGTAACATTTTTGAAATATTGATGATGGTGTTATAGAAAGGTGTAATGTTCATGATGAAATCAGGGATAGGTCCTATGTTGTAAGAAGTTAATTGGGTGAAAAATTTGGTGGTTTTGTAGAGCAAGAATATGTATGCAAATTTTCAAAGGAAAAAAACTAGAAATATTCTTGTGTAACTTTTGTTTGATCAATAATTTTTCGAAGTTTGAACTAATTGATTGAACATAGGCATATATTATTGTTGTGAAAGTTTATGCTATTCAATGTGAGTTAGTATTTTCATGTATATTCCATTTTGCAAGATAGATGACCAAGCATGCCACATTGGCTAAATGATGTTCCTTGAATGTTTACAATTACTATGAATTAAAGGCTTTCAAATTTTAAAGACATGATCTACTCAATAATTTTTTTGTTTACAATTTTAGTTCTCAGTTCAAGGGGGGAATCAAAGGAAACAAATGAAGCCCCTCCAACACCCAAAATAATTTGAAGAGATTTAACTAATGTGGGGTCAAAGTGAATGTTGGCATGTGTTCCATTACATACGCCACAAAGTGGTTGCTCACCCAACACCTAAAGAAGATGTACAACCTTGTGGTAGAAAGAACCAAATTTAATCATTTTTTGACTTGTGAAAAGGGCTTTGTTGTCAAGACCATGCTCAAATTAATGCTCACACATTAAGTGATGTGCATATGATTTAACAACAGAATGACCAAAATGTGGTTGTTTAAACTAGCGCAAAGGTTCATGTGATATGGGATCACCTTTAATCACTTGAAAAAGGAAAATCTGAAGTGTGAAAACCCCCTTTGATGTGATTACCTTCAAATCGAGTTTTGCAGGTCTTGGGCATTAACTTTTGGGGCATTGAGAGCATCCCATGCAATGCCTACACATATATTGAAAAGGATGAGGACATGTAAACTCTCATTCACACCAATTGATGTGTATATTTGAAAAGGCTAAAAATGCCATGGGATGGCACATATTGTGAGTAAAAGTCCAACAAAACAACTTGAATATGAGAAATTAACATGGTCATAAATTTCCATGAATCTGAAATGATTCATAGATGGTGTGGCCTCATACCCACTTTTTCCATTCCCCTTCAAAAAAGATTAAATGAAAGATCTTGTTCCATGTATGTTTAAATGAATTTTTTCCCCAAAATCTAGCCTAGGGTTGATTTTAATTAGTATAAAAAGATGCAAAAGTCATAACTATTTGTTATGAAAAATTCTAAATGTACACCAATTTGTTTAAAATAAATATATTAAATTGTTAAATTTATTGCCCATTGCTTAATTAAATTAGATTAATGAAAAATAAAATACATTGTGCATTAAATAACCCAAAGTGGAAGCAAAGTTATTAAACTGATGTCATAAAGTTGATTACTCATGTTAAGGCTAGCATTTATTGTCATCAAAGGTTCAAATAGGAGTAAAATAATTATCCATGGGTGTTTTTCAACACTTGCAATTGAATGTTATAATTTCATCAATTGAAATCAATAGTGTACAAGTGTTAAGTAGACATGACAATGGATGGGTAAGTAGGTTTTGCCAAAAGGAAAGGTTTAACTAGAAAATAAAAATTTAGTTAAAAAATAAAAAAACTTTGTCAAGAAATAAAAATTTAACGAAGAACTAAAGAGGTTTTGTTAAAAAATAATGATTTAACTAAAAAATAAAGAGGTTTTATAAAGAGAAGAGGTTAAACTAGGAAGAAATAAAAGTTCTACCAAAAGATGGAGGTTTAGTCAAGAACATCTTATTGAAAAGTAGATGTTTAAACAAAAAAAGATAAAAGGTTTCATGAAAATGTAAAGGTTTAGCCAAGAGCGGATAAAATGTTTTGTCAAGAAATAAATGTTTAACTGAAAACAAATAGACGGTTTCATCAAAAGGTAAAGGTATATCAAAAAGAAGAACAGTTTTATCAAGAGCTAAAGTTTTAGCCAATGAAATATAAAACTTTTGCCAAGAAATAAAGAGGTTTTGTTAAGAAATAAAAGTTTAACCAAGGAAAAACAATTTTTTGTCAAGAGATAAAGCAAAAAAAGAGAGACTTTTCGTCAAGAAATATAAGTTTAGCCAAGAAACGATAAAAAAGGTGAGTGGGTAGGTGAAGGGGGTGGTTGTTAGTTGGTAGGTTGGGCCATGATGTAGGTCAGCAAGGTAGCTAGGTGGGAGGGTAGTATGCAGGGTAGGATTGGGAAAAGCTGGCCCAAAAATAAAAAGCCAAAGGTCAGCAACTAACAAATGCTTGCGAAACCCTTAGTTAACACTTGACTGCGGTACAATGTTGGTTACCACAGGGTCAGCAGCTGGATGAAAAAATGCAGCCCATCTTATGGACAGAATCATCAACTGGTGCATTGGCGGATGCTGGTTCACTCTGGCCCTTCACAAGGACACTGTAGACAGTCCCCCCCACTAGGACTCTCTAGGACTATTTATGAAGAAAGTATTTGCCAAAATTCCATTCCTAGACAGACTAGATACTCCACCAGCTCAATGCTTTCAACTGGTTCACAATCCAGCTCCAGGAAAGCCCAGACACATACCTGCAATTTCTGCCTTGTGTAGTGGACTGGTGAAATACAGATCCAGCCTGAATCTGGTCTGTCCTCAGTGTCACACCAGCGCAACTTGACTTGTTTCATTTGGTGTCAGTGAGAAGACATATCTGGACAGATTATCAATCATTCAAGTCTTACATTTGCTGTTTCTAAGTGGGATCTTCAAAACTGTAAGTACACTACTGCTGGCCAAGGCTTGTTTTGAATTCTCCCCCGGTTTTCTTTGATTGTCAAATGCAGGCTTTCTCCCAATCTGGGGTGTTTAGTTTCTATTGCAGGACCAGTTGGGTCAATATAATCACAAGTCATGAATTGTTGCAGCTGATTTGAGGATAATCCTTCATTCAGACACAACTTTCTACACTACTGCCATAAACAACAAAAAAAATCATTCCTTAACCCTCAAAAAAACACACTTCTCTAAGGAGGCTTCAATGCCGCACCTTCAGCCGTTTTGGAGCACTGATTTCTTCAAAAGTGTCCAGTAACTGGGCTGCAAGGGCAACTGGGTCATCAAGCATGTTTTCCATGACGATATGAACTACTTTTCTTTCAGCCTCTGTGGCACGCAAACTCAGCCACGTGAAGAAACTCCTACGAAATTCTGCCTTCAAGTGACCCTCTCGCTCCAGCCACCTTATTGTCCTAACACACTGCTCAAACACCCTCTCTGATCCATTCAGGGGGCCTCCCAGTTGCTGGCTCTCTGTAACAGCAATTTCCAACTCCCCGTACTTCTCTGATTTTGGTCCCTTGTCTGTGCCATGCAATAATGCTGCTTCTAGCTGACCATCTGACAACTCCTCTTTTGCAGCCAGACCACCTGTGGTCATTTGAACTGCCTTTCTCACATGGAAAGCCTCTGCTGCTGTTGATGCATAACCATTTTCTTCTGAAGCTGCCTTACTGCTGCAAATCTCAACTTTGTTTTGCATTAATTGCAGCCCTGCAGCAACTTCAGCACCTGCACCAAAACATCCGAAAGGCACTATTTCCTTACCTAGCACACTTGTTGATCCTGAGGAATCTCCACAATTGTTCACCCTCCCTGCTGGCAAGAACTTCTCAAAATCGTGCATGTCATGTTTCAGTCCTATCTGGGGGTTGTCATCTGTACCTTCAGGTCCTTGGCCACTATCTACATTCTCTGCAGCAGCCGGTTGCCCTGCCCTCTGGCTATCCTGAAACTGACGAACATTCCCAAGTGCCACTTCCACACCAAGTCTCTTCACCCCTTGGGCAGGTTCCATATCTTCTCGAGGAAGACTCTCTCCTTCTGGCCTTGCTACTTGTACTGGCTGAGCCCCTCGTACATGTGAGCCATGCTTACTGCTGTCCCACTCCCTCAATGACCTTGGAGCCACTTCAGACAGCAATGGCAGCTGTGCCCCTGCAGGTAATTCTGCTCTGTCCTCCATGACCAAACTGATGAGGTGCTTATTGTGTTCTATCCTACTACTTCCATGGAAGTGGTGACGGAGGCTTAGATCAGCTGACCTAACAGATGCCCCATTAGCAGCCCCATTACCATGCCTCCTACTCACTTCTTGGGTAGTAGAACTGGGATTAGCCTCAATTGGTGACCTGGCTCCTGCTCTGTTACCGTTTGCCTGAGATGGACCTGCTTCCCCTTCCCTAGACTCAGGGACTACCCTAACCCCCGTTCTCACCAATGCTCTTGAAGCAGTACCCTCGTTTGTCCCAGATATGGACTCTCCTTTCCTTGCCCATGCCGCACTTACAACTTTGCCTAAATCACGTACCTAAGAATGCACTCAGACCTACATCAGCTTTATTTCAAACAATCTGGCAAAATTTTAAACAGACCTCTTGACTTATACCAAATCTGCCATTGCAAGGTATGTTGGTTAGGTTAAACTGGCTCACAACATGTTCAAGCCCATAAACTGAACATATTGGTTTCTATCTGCTTAGGAAAAAATTGGACAAAAAGTGTTACCCTGTTTGATACATAGGCTACTCCACAGTTAGCATGATGTTAAAATGCTGAAAACTCAACAAGAAACTCTGATAACAAGAACAATTTGCAGCTAGCCATCCATGTTTCTGAGGCAGATCATCATACCTTGAAGGTTGTGTGTACCGAATCACTGACCTCTCGCTTCACACGTATGTTCCCACTCAGTATCCCTTGAAGATTCCCACTCAATCCTACTGCTACATTTTCAGGTGTGCCCAAAAACCGTGCCTCCCTCTCAACTTCAAGGTGAGTCTCAAAAGGGATCTCAGGTGGCTTTGTTGAACAACAAGCCTCAAAACGCTTGATTTCACCATTGACACCAAATGCAACCACCTGTCATCAATTGAAGATCAACAGTGCTACAATATGGGATGGAACAGAAGAACACAATCTGGATCTGCCCATCTTTAACAAAGCTACATGGTGCTTGAAAAGCTGAAGGGGACCACAAATTGCAATTCAACAAAATCAGGTTGACAAAGATATTGACTTGCCCAAGGCTATCCAGGTAAGGTTGATGATGTAAGTCAGCTAAACTTTCTCCTTCTTCATCAAACAGTGAACAATTAATTCACTAGACTTGACTGCAGCTAGAGAAGATACAGCTGTTAAGGGTGTGGGCAGTAAGTATTGCCATGGTTGCAGGTGATCATGCACACTGGCAAAAGCCATTCTAGCTCACAGTTCTTTATCATTTAGATTACAAAAATGTGCAAAAATTCAAAACCCTGGTTGCATATGTTGCAACACCCTGTGCCAATATACTTACAGGTCTATCCATGAGACTTGTTACCTTCTTCTTTTAATGCAATTTCCATTCATTCCTTGTCATAACAGCAGACAAAAATGATACCAAAAATTTGATAATATTGATCATGGTGCCAAGTGAAGCTCACCTTAAACATATACTCAGTGCTAGGCTCAAGGTTGGATATCAGGGCTCTCCTCTCTGTCTTTGGAAGGGTGCACGTTGGTCTTTCAATGAACCCCAAGTCAGATATTTTGTGATGCCATATCTGATAGCCCTGGATATCTGGTGCCAGTTGGACATCAGGCCCTCTCCAACACAAAACCACTGAGGTGGGTGACAGATCTTTGAAATGAACTCCATCTGAAACCATTGAGTCCATTTGTGTATCTGCAACAAGCAACCAACTTTGGTTTGTGAATTTCATAAGCAGACATTCCATTGTCAAACATAAAATCCAAGAATCAGTGTTCTTTCTCTGGTGTTATACACATGTGCTGTTGGAACTTGGAAGTCATCATGTAGGCTCCTTTCTGTGACCATATATTCTGAGAACTTCCATGACCAACTTGGACACAAAAGATAGAGAAAGATGGAAAACCCAGTACCTTGAGAAATACCATCTGAGTTTTCGCTTGGATCTTGCAGAAGGTCTGCAGCTTCAAGAGCTTCCCTTGCAAGCTGCTGGACATCTAAGCCATAAGAGAGACGGCTAACAATGCCTCTAACACACTTGGATGCAGCTTCAGCAAGAGGTCCTATCTCCTCTTCCAACTTCTTGGCAGCTTTGTCCACAATTTCATGTTGTTCTCCATACCGAATTGTCCCATCTAATAGGCGGTGTGCAAGAGAGAGCCGTTGGCACAGGACATCAACTCTCCGTGCATCTTTGGCAACCAGTAACTGTTTTCTCCAACACCTGCGAGACAGACCCCATAATGTTTTTTAAAAAATAGGTCACTAGCTAGTAGGTGCAGCACCTTGGTGAGAACTAAGAAGAGCACCGGTTGTGATATCCAACCTTTGGACATGCCAGTGCCAGCCATCTCCAATTGGCTAGCATGGACTCCACAAAGTGCAAGCATAAATCAAGGTAAGAATACAAGGAGAGATGTGAACGAAGATGTTCAGCAACACCAGACACTTATGCACAACCTCTTCTGCCAGCTGCACTAGAGTTATCACACCAAAATATGAAAGAGGTAGATTAAAACTGACCCAATGAGACCAGTGACTCTTCCACATGATGAGCAACGGTAGCTTCCATCCAGCCGAATCTCCCCAGCAATGTTCACCACCCCTGCAATCCCATGTCTCAAAGCACACTCGAGGTGGCATGAGAGCCCACAAGGGTTTTGTCCATTCCAGGATTCATCAGAGCATGCAATCCATAAACTGGGGTCCTTGTTGTCATCAAATTGGTGGCAGAGGCAGCAGGAGCAGCGCTTGCAAAAGGTGTCCCCTGGCTTGATGACTGCTCTGCAGGCTGAATTGTCACATATCTGCTGGAACCTGAAGCAGCATAGTTGATAGAGAGGTCATTCCCAGTTGGGTGTCCCTTGACAAGCTCAGGTGACAACAGGAAAGGACTTGTTCCCCAATCACAATGGTGCTCAATGCAAAATAAAATTGCAGGTAGCCATTATCTATAGCCATGAACTTTTCTTGGCAAGACTAGATCTTGACAGAGACTTCCACCATCTACACAAAAACTTTCCATAAAAGATTCCAAATCCACTGCCAAATTTCCTCTCAGACCTGTGGCACCTTTGAGTACAGGTGTTCACAAAAAGAATTGAGGAACCAAAAATAAACAGCAAGGCCAGCTATCAAAAGTAGGGGGCATTTAAGAGACACTATCCATAAACAACCATTGCTATGGAGCAACCAAGATCAAAAATTAAACCATACAGAAAAGGAACATTCCATTACCTATTGTCAACAACATCAGTGGGAGCAATTGGCGTTGAGGTGAGAAGGCGGGATGGGTGCTCTCCTTTCCGTTGCCGGCGTAGGGGATTAGGGGTTATGGGCTGCTGCAGGCTTGAAGTTTGTACATTTCTTGAAGAACTAGAGTCCTTAGGGCAAATTATGTTTAACAAATGGTCAATCAGCTTTGCTTTGGAAACCCCTGGGTACCCTCTTTTAACCCCACTCTCAGAGCATAGCAGATCAATTAACTCATTACATGTCCAGCCATGAAGGACATCAAAGTCTGCAATGTCACCCTTTGCCACCTCTGACAAAACCTCCTTCCGTTCTGCAGCTGTGAGCTTTGCAAACTTGGCTGCATCTGCCAGAAAATGTAAACCTGCAACATACCCCCATCATTAAAAAATGATAATAACACCTCTTCAGAGTCTCCTCTTTATCCACACCTCTCAAGTATTGCAACCATAATGGTCACGTGACATATGAAATCAAACTGCCTTGAGGTCCTAAAATCACACAGAGAAGAATATCTATAAAAGTTGATGAGCTCTAATTGTCACAAGTGACTGTCATCAGCATTCTGTTGTTACTTCCAGCAAAAAGCTCAAGCTTCTTGCCACAACAGCTTTATATAGTGCCTTGGTTTAGCAAGTACAATATACAGATTGAGGTCACTTCTTCTTCAACAATTTTATAATTAACATATTTTCAACTTCTGGCTTTTCACTTGACAGGGGAATGCCACAACAGAAATCACAATGAGGACAGTGACGTCTGTCCATATGTATGCATCAAAATCAGCTACTACAAAATGTTCAAATGACTTTCAAATATGGTATGCCACAGAGATCAAAAGCCTTAGAGAGGTCCAGTTAGAAATGGTACTTTGCTACTATGGAGTATTGCAAAGGACATCCTCACAACAAACTAAACCCTTTTGCATGCATGTAGTAAGACAAGATTCAAATAAATTGTGGTGAAGCAGCAGACAGCATGACCCATGCAAGCAACCCCTATGATAAAAGGCAATGTGAGGGTTTCATACAATCTGTACGGGAGTTTGAGGGCGTAGATGACAGGGGCCGAGGCCGGGGTGGTACCATTGCTTCTGCTTATGTGGCTTGCACAAATCACCCTCTATTATCCTCCTCTGGCATGTTCACATGCTCCAAGCATGGCAGTTCATGGCAGTATTATCCTGTTGCTGGCACTAACTAGCTAGTACCCCCTGCCTGTATCACTCTGTTGCACCTGGAATTTCTTTTTGGTGGAAGAAGCACCAAATAGATTGAAAATGTAGGGTATGATGCTGCTATTGAATTGGAGAAAGCAACAATATGTAAAGCAAGCTGCCAGCAAGAGATCAGAATATACTGGATCCTCTTTTCACGATAATACTTGCATCACAAATTCAGTTGATTGGAAGCAAACTCCTCAAAACCTTGATCCAACTTTTTCCCTCCTAACTCCAGGAGTTTACTTTGCAGGAACAAAGAGGAGCCTTTTCCTCCTGCTCCTCCTCCTCCTGTTTATCAACACTCCTCAGAGGAAACCTGCCTTTTAAAATCACACTAAGCCGATAACTATGATCTTCATATTCGATGTTCCAATTCCCTGCAGAGCATCATGGCCATGTCCGTTTCTTCACCTAGGCAATAAAAACTAACCATGCCAGACTGCTGCAATCCCTAGAACAAGAACCCCGAGCCATTGCTGGAAGCCGCTTCACTGATGATCTAAAAACACAAGACCCTCGCACGCTACAAACCACGCGCCCCGCTCCAACGTTGTTACAGATCAGACGCCTCTCGGTCGCAGACTGGAAAACCCCCGCGAGTGCTGATCTCCAACTACAAAACTGCAGGAAAAGAAAAACAAGAAAGACGAGGGCCAGCGCTCCGCCGAAATCAAAGAAAAATCAACGCAAGATAAAAAAAAACAAAACAAAACAAAGGCAACGAGAAAAACAAAAAGTACTTCCACGAAGACGAGGACGATGGCGACGACTACTTTTGCTTCTACTGCTTCTTAAAGAGCATATAAGATCCCGTTCGGTACATGACGTTTTCCGGCGCGACAAAAGCGTGTGATGAAAACTGATGCATGCAAGGAGGGGGCGAGAAGAAGAGGAGGCGGAGGAGGAGGGGTGCGAAAACACGGGCCACGCACGAAAGGAATGGAACAAAAGAAGCGACGACGAGGACGACTGGAGATAATTTACCCGCAGAAAAAAATGATAATAATAATATAGAAAGTTCTGTTTGTGGCCCCGAGAAGGAAAGTGCGAGTACTTAGGGAAGCTGCTGCATGAGGCCCAATGAGATGCTGAGGCACGAGAGGCTGCTTGGTTGCATTTCCCTTTCCGAACGAGAGCCGCAAAGAACCAGACAGAGAGAGAAAGAGAGAGAAAGAGAGAAAAGAGAACACACACAGAGCGCGCGCGCGAAGAGAAGGGCCGAGCGAGCGAGCGACCGTGCGAGACAACAACAATGGGCATAGCCGTTGTTGCAGAGAAACACTGCCCCGCATGAGTTTCGCCGCCTTTCGCCATTTTCCAACTTCTTAACTTTCCACATAATTACACTAATTTGTTAGTGATAATTTGGTACTATTTGGAACTCTGGAGGACTACTTTATGGCCAAAATTAATCAATAGTGAGGACCCTATATTATTATTTTTAATTTTTTTTCACATGCAAATACTTTATATAAGCTTAACATCTCATCCCCCTTTGTTAATTTGTGTAGGGTAGCACATTTGGCATGGGTATTACTAAAATTGATACCCACCAGTTATCATGGAAAAAAAAAGAGAAGACGACATGGGGGGGGCATTTCAAAATACGGAATGCCCATAGGTGCCCAAGTGTTCCATTTTTTGAAATGTCGTGTCACACGGGTTCTTTTGCTTCATAAATGTGTATGCACATACACTAAAAATCGGGGGCACCGGAGGTTTTTTACTTTTATGTGTATAATTAAAACAATTGTGGCAATGAATTTCATAATATAAATTGATCTTCATCTGAATAAAAATCTTAGTAGTAGCCCTTTTTTCTTAGTTTTTAGTTATTGTGGGAATACGTATCATTTCAACAACATTAAACATTTTTTTCATGCATTTATAAAATAATCAAATTTTAATTCAGGATTTTCAAATTAAGGATTTATAAGTGATCCCTTTCTTATAATTTGCATGGTAGTTTGTGTGACCAGCCAAAAGGAGGGAAGTTTTAAATACGGTTTGGGTTAACTTAGGGTTGGGGTTCAATCCACAACTAAAAGCCATGCTAGATGTTACACACTCATTTAACCAAGGCCTTTATATTGTTAAGAGGTCGACAAGGTGAACTAAGCAAGAAAGTCATACTAGTATGGTTGTCTTGTTGAAGTGATGAATTTGGAGGAGGGTTGGATGTCTCGGTTAGTACCTAGTAGTAGTCTCTCATACTCTTTTATAGTAGGTAGGTAGGTTGTTTGTTTTGTTTGTTTGTTATGTTCAAATCTCTCAATCCACACAACAATACCTCTTGCTATGCTCCTAATACCGTTAGAAATAGCCCTTGACAAGCACGGGTGCATCGAGTTGGTTTCATAATGTTTTGACCTACTTTGGAAAAGTTATTGAATATTCAACATTTATTTGATTGAAAAGTCATTTAAATCAAAATAAAAAATTATTAAGGAATTTGAGCACACTTTTGATAATTTATATTTTGCAAAGCTCTCAATGAGTAAGGTTTTAAAAATAAAGTGATTTGAAAAACTTTAGACCTAAGATGTGGGAGATATTAAATTTTGAGTAATTTTTTTGTCATTGAAAATTCAATCAAATTACTAAAAAAATGTGTTTCAAAAGGAAATTTTAGTTGGGTAACCACTTCACACTTGGGACAAGGACACAAGCTAAGCTCATGATGATTGAAAAACTACCTCTGAAATGGAAGCCCTATTAAGCTTTCTTTTTAGCATGCAAATGCACTCTTAATCATATGCTCCCGTAGTTGGCAAACTAAGCATTTAGTTGATCTACACCCAACCATTTGTATCTTTTTCCATTTTAATGGAAAAGAGAGAGAGAGAGAGAGAGAGCGCAAAAACTTGAGACCATTCCAAGAAGGGAATCAAGGTGCTATAATACAATATTGGCTTCTTTGAGGAAAATTGCTCAATTTTTGTTCACAATTTCAACATGTTCGTGTCTATTACTTATGGTTTAAGTTGGGCATCTAATTATTAGATACCCGTACTACAACTTGTCATTAGGTAGGTAATACAATCTCTCCTCCTCTTTCTCCAACTCCTCGACCCACATCATCATATTATGTGAAAGAGGTCGGATCATGTGAGAAATTGCCTATGGTCTTTCATGGATGATCTTAAGACATGCAAAATTTTGCATCTATGGAAACCACTCACTCCACCAATTGAAGCACACGGTTGCCCACCCAAAAAAGGAAATGGGGGGGGGGAAGGGAAAAAAAACAAAATCCTACATGAAGCCTATGGGTATTATTCCCTAGTTGATAAGGTTTGGGCGTTGAATTCCAAATACAATATTCTATTGTAGAACCCATGCCGACCATTGTGCTAAAGTGCGGCGGAGTTGTGGTATAAAAAATCATCCCAAATTGCAAGATTCTAAGCCAAAGAATGAAGACTCTTTGGGGAAGACAAAAATGACTGCCATTGTTACCTCTTCATATGGAGTAGTAAATTTGAGACCTTGGGTAATTTCATAAACATTAATAAGTTATTGCACAACAACAATCCTTCTTGTGTTTTTTTAATATAAAAAATAAAGCACTTCAAAAAATTCCCTAGTGAATATTTGGAGTGCATGGGGAATAGCCCTCCTAGAAAAGAGGACGGATTTTACACCTACTCCTTTAAGACTGATAGGGGTCTTATGCCTATAAGCAAGTGGAAGATCCCTCTCACTCTGAAGGGCCAGGCATCATAAGTTAGGTGTAAAGTGCGAAGCACTTTATGGAGAGTAAAAGCCCACGGGTGGGCTGGGGGGGAGGGGCCAGACTCGGCTATCACCTTGTCACATGCCCCTTCATTTGCGGGAATGCCCACTACTTTGGGACTTTACGCTACACACACACACACACACACACAAGCAGCACTCGGGAGTTGTCTCCATTCCATTAAAAAAACAATCGGGCTCGGGTTTAGGGTGAAAATGCCCCACTCTGGGGGCTTTAAACTACACATAACATGCCAGTCATTGTTGCCCACAACAAATAACTGCCAAACCCCAGGTGGTTATTATTGTTTATGCACAGTCAACCGGTAAACCTGTCATCGACAAAAAGAACAAAAGAAAAAGCTAGTATGGAATCCCGACCGAATTTGGGGGAGGGGGAGAGAGAGAGAAAGGGGGCTTGGGGCTTCCGAGTTCTTGTGGGACGACATGGGCACCCACAATATTGCCACCCGGAAGCTTTACTAGCCTACAACTTGTTAACCCCGCCTTGCGGACAATGGCACACTTCTTTGATCAAACTAATAGTATCGTTAGTGTGTAGACATCGGGACACATGTCATTCTTGTTTGTCTTTTTATGCTAACTAAAGGAAACCCAAACAATTGGGGAACTTGGAAACAAAGTCATTGCTCCTTGAGTGTGTGCTCCTTTTCACGGTAGCCAATCTAACTTGTTGACGGATGACAAAAACTTCCGAGTTTCAAGAATTTTACTTTGGACTTTCAATAGTCTGTTAGTTTTTTGGGTGGCGAGGGGGGGGGGCCGGGTCCATTGGTGATTCTTCTTCGGCCGTGTTTTCCGCTCCTAATCCCATGCTTTCCTCACCATAAGGATAATGCTCAACCGTCATCTAGTTGGATTACGATTAGAAGCCGTACCTAACTTAATATGTTAAAGAGATGCATAGCTAAACTATATGGGTTTTTTAAAGGGAATTTTTTTTTTAAAAAAATCAATGGTTTGATTTTTTTTAAGATCCAAAGGCATCTAGTGGACAAGCCCCCCCTCCTGGATGATGTCATAAAGAAAATCTCCTATCTTCAACTCAAGCTTTAAAAAAGAGCCAAGCATATGTGAACCCATTATTTTTAATATTTTAATATTTTTGGTGGTTGTAATTTGTAAGGGATGAAAATGGAATCCATATCCCGCAATCATTGTTTTTTTTTAAAATAAAGAAATAGAAAATAATTAAATATTCAGAAAAAGCCACCCTAAGGCCATTGGAAACGACAAATTCTATAGACCCAAAAAAAAAAAAGGCAATCATGTAGGTTTATATTATTTGAGCCAAAAATTAGGTCATTTTTTTTTTCCTACTTTCTACCTATTTTCTTCTTATTGTTGCGTTCTCTTGCAATCAAAGTTTGTCAGTTTTACATCAATCATGTATGTAAGGAACTTTGCGGTCAAATTACGCATGTACCCAAAAAAAAAGGTCATCAAAACCCATAAAATAAAACAATCAGAAATTTGTTGGAAAAATTGGCCTTCTCTTTTTCTCTTCGAAATCAATGAAATAAATTGTTAGAAATTTGATGAGCAAGAAAAAAAGGTACTCTCTTTTATTATGCCCTTTTGAAACCAATGAAACAAGGGGTGCATCACACTATGGCCTTGCCATTTGCACTAAAAAGTATCTTTAAGGCAAAAGAAGAAGAATTATGGAAACTCAAATAGTTCACCATGTAAAAATATATAATCTTCAAAAAATCCTGTAAAAAAAAAAACTAAAATCCTTCAAGATATTATAACTCTATAATAATTAATCTCAAGTTTCAACACAAGCCAAAATATCAATCTTTCAGAAATCCTCATATAAAAATAAATAGACCTATTATTATTACCTAAGGGGCCAAAATCCATTAAGCTACTATACTCTATAATGAATTCTAAACACAATATCTTTGCCTTGGTAGGCAAGGCCAACAAATTGTTAGAGCTCTTGTTTTGCTTTTCAAAACTCTTGCATCGTGGGGTGCATGGATGTGAGTGTTGTTTGTAAATTTAAGTAGCATCTTTTGGCAAAAAGGCCGTGATGACTACTTACTTACCACGATGTGAACAAAAGGTCTCGGACCCTCTTTGAACTCGTATTATATGCTCTCGTCTTACAGATATAGAGTTCTTGGAGGAGTTCACAAGACTGTCATGGCACGTGCTGCGGTTTGTTTGTGCTTTGATGTTCAATTATGCTGATCATCACATTGAAGCTGCCTTTTGGCTGTACATGTGCTGAAACTGTTCGTGTTCATTGCAGGGGTTCAACCTTCTTCCTCTTGTTTATTGGAGAAATGGTCGAGTCTGCAAGTCAGGACTCAACTCAATTTTTGGTTGCGCAATTTTTGGTGGAATTAAGGCTCGTCAGGATGAACCAGCAGCACCCACACTCATACCTGGACTAATACTCCCAGTATAAACTTGAGTACATGTTCACCTCTCCTATTAATGTTCCTCCCTTTTGGCCTAGCTATTTATCTATGAAGGAAGGTAGTTTGTTTTGTTTTGTAGTTATGAATGAGATCCACCAAACTGGATGCTTCAGATTGTGTTCTTGGCATCTTTGGAAAGCTCTCGACGAGGTGGGGTGCATGGGCTTGGTTCCATGGCGTTTGGACTTGTGGTGCAAAAGTTCTTGAATATTGAATGATTTTTTTCCTGAAAATTCAATTAAATTGTAGCTGAAATTTTTGGAGGAATTGGAATGTGCCCTTGGTGTTGTTGGAAAGACCTTGATGAGCAGGATTTAATGGAATTTATTTGGTAAGATTTGGATTCAGAATGTGGGAAATATTGATTTTTAAGTGATTTCTGCTGCTGAAAATTCAAATAAATTTCCTAAAACCACATTTTAGAAGGAAAAATCAGTCGAGAATGTGGTAATACTCAGGCCAACAGCACACTAGAAGTATAGGTGAAAAGAGCACAACATTTGCCAAAGCATGTGGGATAAAAGTGAGGTGCTATGGAGAACATGTTGAGGAACATATTGGGAACCTGATGGGAACCAATTGGAAATTTAAAGCGAACATAATGGTGGGAACACATTGTGAACTAGGGAAAAGTGAAAAACAATCCTTCCCCCCTCCCCCCCAAAACTTCAAAAGCAAGGCACCTTGAGTGCATGCTTGGGTCTTCCCATTGGCTGCATGAAATTTCTCTTCCCAAAAGAGATCCCCATTTAGTCTAAGCATGGGATACTTATAATATTTTGAAGCAATTTAGATGAATTTAGGGGTTTTTTTTGTTTTGACCATGGTATGAGTGGGTGCTGGTTCACCCTCAAGGTGAGTTTGGGATTGCACAAAAAGACAAGGGGGTGTTGGCCCAACACTATTGAATTTTTCATACACAACTTCACACTTGGTTTTATTTGTAGGGTAAAACCTCATGTTGGGGCATTCCAATAAGGGGCCTAGGATGAGGCCATAGCTGGGTTCAGCCTCACATTTTGGGAATGTCTCGCCCTCCTCACCCCCTCCCCCCCCAACCCATCAACCTAAACATATGTAGGGGAGGACGCATATGAGGTGGAGGGTTCTTACACCTACTCCTTCATAATACAATGGATCTTATGCCTATAAGGAGACCTAATATCCCTCCCTCCCACTCTTGAGGAGTAGGCATATGGTCTCTCCTCTTGGAAAAGAGGGATATTAATAGATACTACTAGTGTAGCCTGTGCCATTGGCCCAAGTGTGAACTAGTTATCCAACTAATTTTTCCTTTCAAAACCATTTTCAATCATTTAATTGAATTTTCAATGAAAAAAATTACTCAAAATTCAACATCTCTTGTACCTCATGTTACAACTTTTCCAAAATTGTCTTCATTGAATCTTGTTCATCAAGGGCTATGCGGAATCAAATTCCTCTATAAATTTTAGTTTTTATTTATTTTAAAATTCAATGAAAGAATTGTTCAATATTCAATAACTTCTCCACCATAGGTTGAAACATTATGAAATCAACTTAATGCATCCTTACTCATCAAGGGCTTTCCAATGGCAACAAAAGTGTAACAATAGGCATTTTGGTTTGGGAGATCTCAACATGACAAACAAACAAAACAAACAAACTACCTTCCTTGAGAGATAGATAAGGTGCCCACCAAACACACTTAAATACTTTCTCTAAATACTTTTTGGTCATTCTTATTTGAGTGGTATGCTTGGCAAAAAGATCAAGAATTTTTTAAATTATAATATAAACTCTCAAAGGTGGGCATTCTCAAAAAAAAACAAAAGGCGTACAAAAGGGTTGCAACTAAATATGACCCCACATATGGGAAATGTGCCCCATTTTAAAAATATATAAATAATAAAACACAAAGCAAACCTTATCATAAATACAATCATCATACATGGATCATGCAGAATTTTATCCTCACCTTTTTGAAGTTGTAATATCCCATAAAAATTAGCATGATCTTATGCCTATAAATGGGGATAACATCCCTCTCATTTTTAAGGAACATGTGTAAAATCCCTTTTTTATGCTAGAACAAATATTTACATTTATACGGCAATTTTCCAATAAGTCAATAATACATCCCAATTTAAAGATCACAAAATCATCAAATTTATAAATAATAATTAGTGTTTAAACTTGCACCACTTGGTTGATAAAATGTTGACCTAATAATTAATATGCCAACATTATCATCACAACTAATTTTTAGTGGTAACAATGAAATTAAAAATATTAAGTAATAAACAAAATCTTTGTATTATGAATATTCTTATGTTAACAATTGATATGTTATCTATTGCAAAACCAAACTAATAGTTTACCATTACATATTCCATTTATGCCATTGTTGTGAAAGTCAGCGGCCAAGTGTTCTAAAGTTGTACGCATTGCTATTACTCGTTAATGTGGCATCACAATGTTCAATGATTTTTCCTTCCTCTATAACACTATCATGACATTGTGACATGGATGAAATATACCATCACAATATAAATAAGGTCCACCATCACAATTTGGCATGTTTTGTACTCTTGTTCAACAAAAACAATTCAGTGGACAACTTTAAACCTATTGACAAGAATGTGCAAAAATAAAATTCAATGGAAAGTGTGAAAGGAAGAGGGAAAAATAGAACAAGTACTTCACAATAGCAAAATGCCAAGTGAAATCAAGATGAAGTGATTGGTTTAATCAATTGTGAATTTTAAAAACATATTATTTTTAAACAAATCAATGAATGAAGAGCTAGAACTATTCATGTGGTAGGTTTAAGCAAGATTGTAGAAGACTTACAAACAATAACAAAATCAAATACACTTGGCAATGGCAAAATGTGTAAAAGACAATGGAATTGTATCAACAATGATTATAAGGAGATTTTTAATTATCACAAAGGTATTGATTACAACATCTCTTATTAGGACTTGACTCTAAAAAAGAAATAAATTTCATCTTCCAAAACAATTCAATGAAAACTATTATCATGTAATTGAAGTTTCCCATAAAAGATTAATGAATCAATGTTTTAATGTGTGTGAAAGACTTGCATGCAAAAGAATTGGAATTTATACATACCACCAAAAGAAGAACATGAAAAACATTCTTCTAGTTGGTCAATATTGATGCAAGAACTATATGGAAAGCTTTAAGTTCTTGAGAAAAGCCAAAAGCTTCAACAATTTAATGAAGGTAACAATTAGAGAATGAATCCAAAAAAATTGATCAATCTTTATGATTTTTTCTAATATTTTGTATTAAATCATCCACAATATCATGCAATCATCAATATCCTGAACATTACAAATTTTACAACACATGTTAAAAGCCACAAATAAACAACAAATGCATCAACATTAATTCCTATGAACATAAGAATTAAAAGGAAACATAACTTAATTTTCATGTCAACGATTGAGTTCACATGCTCAAGAATAACAAGGTTTTGGTGAATGCCATAGATTGAATGAATTTGATTCAATTCAACATTAACAACTTAACACAACTAATTATCAAGAAAATACCTTCAAACGACATCTTAAGTATATGAAATCCAATTAGAAAGTTCAACAAATGAGCAAACACATGGTGAATGTCATCTCAAATTTCAAAATTGCAATATACCATGTTTTTGTCAATGGCCAAACATTCATGTCACCATGGGTTAACCTATTTAAATCTAGGTTTGATGATCAACTAATGACAAATAATCAAGACATGACTAAACAATGACAAGTCATATGAGGAACAACAATTCAAAATTTGAATGAAATATTCATTTGAACATTGAACTTGGAGGAACTTCAAATGATTCAAGTTTTCAATTCCATTTAAAAAATGTTTGTTCATTTTTTACATTTTTTCCTATTCCTTAGATATGTGTTAAAAAGACATTGTTGGTCAAATCTAACTATTTCATCACCTTCCAAAAGTAAGTAGCAATGTTTTTTTGTGCCTTCATTGGTTTCATGTCTCCTTTTTACACCTTGTAGATCTAGATGGTTTTCTTGTTATAACTGAACCATCAATGCACCAACATGATCTACATCCTCCCATTTAAGATCACATTATACAACATGTAACAATAAGGAATGACACTAGAAAAAAACAATGTGGAAATTTTTTTTCAATAATTTTAAAATTATCCTTTAAAATATTTCCAATGCATTTTCAACTACATTCCTCCCTCTATAAAAATGTCTAATATTATAAAAGACCTTTAAAAGGATACATTTAACATTAACATTTTGTTTACAAGGGGAATCATGAGCCAAGGTAGGAGTGGGTAGCCTTTGTCCTAAAGAACATACATGTATATGCAAATATTATTTTAAGATCCATGTTTGGGGTTGAGCAATCCATTTTATATTGCATTTTAGTAAAGACTAAACAACAATAATATTCTAAAATCATTCATGAAACCCAACAATCCTACAAGGATATTTTGAAATCATTTTTCATAGTCAACAACTCCTTGTAATATTTGCATATTATAAGAGAAATAGTTTATAACAAATGCACCGATAAGTTTTTTAATGTACATATGCATGCAATCAATTGCACCACAAATTAATCAGAAGCCACATAACTTTTTGAAGATAGGCATGATTTTAAACAAATCTTCCCTTTGTGGTAATCAAATTTTTAGCTTTTGAACACTACGTAAAATAACACACAAACTCATGAAAAACCATTGTCATTGAAAAGTTGCCAACCACAAAATTATTCCATTGAAAATATTCATTTTTATTGGATAATTTATAAAGTGAACAAACAACCACAATGCCAACAAAATTGGCAATTCTATGTTTTGTATTCCTTTGTTTGGTCAAAGGTTTAAACTTTGATTTTCTTAGTCACAAAGCAATCTAATTGGTACCTCAAAATTATTTAACACACCTTTTGTTATCATATTGCATCATCAAAAAATTCAAGTACCATGTTATGTTCATGGCCTTAATCCAACGTTTGATTTTTTTTACTAATCAACAATTTAGAATTGGGAATTTTTTAATTCCTTGAAAGTCATGGAATTTTATAATAACCATAACAAACCAATTTTGTAGGGTCATAATTCACACATATGAACTCCAATTAATGAGCCTTCAATTACAAAATTGTAGCTTTTGAATCATTTTTCAACATTGTATCACACTTCAATTTGAAGTGATTTTAGTTTTACATGTTGAAAGTCAAATTATCAATTTGATTCTTACTAGTTTTTTGTCCATAGCTTGAGTTTGAAATCCTTAAATGGAGAATGCAAACCCATTTTCAATATCTACACTTCAAGACCTTTTAAATGGTTTAAAGAAAGCTTAATCCTTAAATGGTTTGTTGTTTGTAATGTTGTTTCAAACATTCAAAACATTATAGGACTCCAACTTTCAAAGTGGAAAAACCATTGGAAAATGTTGGCACTTTTCTCTCACACTTGTGGGAGCATGTTTGAGTCCCAAAATACTTTGTTAGCCCACTCCTCTCATGCTTTAGCTTTGATTACGAACCTAAAGCTAAGTTTACAACTCGCACCAATGTCTTTGTAATTGTTTTGGACATTCATTAGTAATATGGTGTATTTTTCCATAGTTTTTTTCAACGTCATTGTTTGTTTTTTTCTTGGTTCCATTGGCAATTTAAACCTTGTTGTATTGATTTGCATGGATCATCCTTTGCTATATTTATATGGATGGGATGGTAGAGGTGAAAATGTTCATTCCATTAATTTCAATATTTTTCTTGCATTACTTTTCTTAGTAAAGTTGGTTACCACATTGAGTAGCTTAGAAAATTGTTTTGCCCCATGATGATGGATTTGGCATGATAAGGGGAAGTTCATTTACGTTGTCACACAATCCAAGTTAGAATCAGGTAACAACTTGAGCAATTTCATTTCATCCTAAGAATCATATATAACAACTAAGCACAATCCTTGCTCAATATCTTTGGTGAATTTGCATGAATTCTTGATAGAGGGTCCAATATGCCATTGGGATAGAACTACTCCCATGACTTTATGAAATAATAACAAATTTGTTTGTCATCTCCACCTTGTGAGCAATATAGTCTGTTTTTCATGATTTGGTTTCTCTTTTTGAAGGAGCAGTTGCAGAAACAGGAGCAGGTGATACGATTCACAGGACTTGTTGGAGGCCAAGGTATTTGCAGATGAGCTTGAAGCAATCAGAGTTTACTGGAAGCTGATTTGAAGAACAATATGAAGTAAGTAGGTAGACCAAAAAGTATTGAAGAGATACGGCCCATGTCTGAGGAAGACAGAGATGAGATGTAGCAGGAGGCAAAGGTGATGATGATGATGAGCAGGGAAGTAATTCGATTGAGCATGAAGGTGCACAAGTTTGAGAATGCAAACTGCAGCAACTTGACGAACCGGTTGGTGCTTCTACCAGATGGGCAGAGCGCCGCTTTTTGTACAGCAGAAAGCAGAAAGATAGGCAACGATCCACAAGCAAAATTGTACTCTTCTGATTTCTCTCTGTGAAGTCTCCCCTGTGTGGGGTTTCCGTGATCAGTAGAGAACAAAAATTGCTGGACAAGAATGAACTGTCATTATTGCCGGTTCCTCGCGTGCTGTGATCGTCCTGGTGCTGCTTATCACCGCTGCCCCGTTCATCTGAAATCCGGAACGCTGTGGGTACGTACCGAGTCTCTCTCCGAACGTGATTTTGCAGCTTGGAAGAAGGTGCGGCAAGAGCTGCGTTGCGGGCTTTGCAATTAGGGTTAGGGTTAGGGTATGTTTTAAACTCGTGGTGTGCACGACGCAAATCTCCTTTCCGTGATCACACAACTGACGCTGCGTGCGGAGCGAGCAGCGAGAGCGAGGCGCGATGTCGAAGCGCGGTATCCATTCTTGCCTATTGCACGATCTCTTTTCCTGGCCACTTTTGGTTTTGTTTTTCTTTGAAAGAGAATTGTTTTGGATCAGTTTTCAGGGTGTTGTCGAGGTTCTTATGCACCTTTTGGGACCACTGAGACCCAGATCAGTCTTTTTTCTTATATTCGCCTTCCTTGTGTTCCTTCGCTCGCCCAGAGATGGATTTGAAATACCTCTTCCGGCAATGTAATGTGGTATGTTTTTAGGCGGAATTTTCTTTTGATACTGAAGGATGGCGGGCTTGCTTTCGTGAGAGTTGATAAATGGGTGTGGATTGTCAGGGCGTGGAGGTTCAGCTGGAAACAAGTTCCGGATGTCGCTCGCTCTTCCAGTGGGAGCGGTTGTCAACTGTGCCGACAACACTGGAGCCAAAAACTTGTATGTCATTTCCGTGAAGGGCGTGAAAGGTCGATTGAACAGACTTCCAGCCGCCGCTGTGGGAGACATGGTCATGGCCACTGTGAAGAAAGGCAAACCTGACTTAAGAAAGAAAGTGATGCCTGCTGTCATCGTCCGCCAGCGCAAGCCCTGGAGACGCAAAGACGGTGTCTTCATGTACTTCGAAGGTATGCAAAATGCAGTTTATTTCACACTCAAAACCTAGCAGACTAAGGCTTCATCTTATGGGGATGCCTGAAGCTTGGTATCTATCTGCATGCTTTCCCTCTCTGTTTCTCCAAGCCTTTGAGGATTATGTTCACACAAATGTCTTGTTGCGATAGTATTGCTTTCATCTGTGATTGTTGCTACAGTTGTCTTCCTGTCGCTTCCTGAAACAAGACAAACTCAGGACTGTTGACAGGACTCAGGCAGATGTTGGGGGAATTGTTTGCCCAAAATTACAGCCACTGTCAGGAATTGATGAAATCAGTAGTGTAGTAGTCATGGTAGCTTGTGGCTGCTCTTTGTGATGAAGAAGGTGATGATGGTCTGGCACTTTGTGCGTGACTCTCATAAGGTTATGACTGTGCTCGTTGTCTTGCTACCTTGTAATTTTTTGTTGTGGAGATTTCTCTGTGTTCTCATAAGCTGTATCTTATCTCAGTGGTGTCCAGTTTTGATACCTACAGCAATTAGATCTGGTGTTTCCCAGCTCAAGGAGTGGCTGTTGAAGTCATGATGGGGCTGTGATTTCTACAGTTTTTGGCAGTATCAAGGGGTCAAGCAGTTGCTTATTGACACAAGCTCTATTGTTGCCTGATGTTTGTAGTGCGTTGTGTCATGTGAATTTATCTTTGGTTGCTTGTTTCCTTGACGTCTCCATTTTGTGGGTTGCTGTTCGGTTACTGTTTTTTTCTAGCTTCTGTTGGAGTTGATCTAACTACATAGTTTTCCTTCCACAGACAATGCGGGAGTAATTGTCAACCCAAAAGGAGAGATGAAGGGTAAGAATTCTATGCTTGCATTGCTTATACACAGTGTTTTAAAATAAAGCCATAAGCTGCAAATATGTCCCGTTCCAGGAATTGTACTTGTATGTCCTTTGTCAAATAGGTTTATAAGCTGAAGAGTTGTTGGCAATGACCATGAAATATCATATCCAGGACTTATCAAATTAGCAGGACTTAGTTTCACAAGGCACAGTATGTTTTCAGGAAACAAAGCTAAAAGTTTTTGTGGGATTGCAGGTTCTGCCATTACAGGGCCAATTGGAAAGGAGTGTGCAGATCTTTGGCCCAGGATTGCTAGTGCAGCAAATGCTATAGTTTGAAGACCAGAGTTGTATCAAGCAGGATGGAATGTACCTGTTATGTTTTGCCAAGAGTTTTGTGCTTGTTCTTGATGGTTATTTTGTGTTTGTCTTTTCCCTTGTTTGTTATAATCTGTTTTCCCTTTCTATTATGCAAGTCACTGGATCTCCAATGGCCATTTGAGCAATAGAAGCCAATTTCTACATAGGGTTTAATTCCCTAAAGGCCTTAAAAGGAAAGTCAGTTATTTCAGATTCTTCTTTTCTAAGAACCATTGGGAAAATTGCTGAGATGATTGGAAAAGATTATCTGCACAAGAATCAATTGACAACAAATTAAAGTTATGTGTAAAGTTGGCAATTCCTGGGACTGGAACCATTCTTTGATTTATTTGATTTTTGAGAAAATATAGAATCTTACTTGTGCTCTAGGAAGAGCTTTTTTGAGTAGGTTTTGAGAATAGTCTTCTCTTGGCAGACAGACTACAGAATTTTGTCCTCCTTGGGAGATGAGCAATAGCTTGGGTGTCCACTCCAATTTGTGCTCCCTACAAAGGCCATTCACCAAAAATCACACCAAGCTGATGCACTAATTATGATAGAGGAATGTCACATATGTACAAGTGGTCTTCCAGATTCAATGACTTCCAGCTCATGATGCACAGCACCCTCTTACACCAAAGAAGGCCCTAATTTACTGAATGTAGTACACATTGTTCAGATGAACCATTCCCTAGCACCACAGTACATCTGGTGTGCCACAAAAGTACCAAGCCCACCTTTGTACAATAGGGATTCTATGGAGCACTGAATCTTGTGAAAGATGTGAAATCTCCATGAGATTGGAGTTCAAAGATCATGACAGAAATTTTCTTGTTTTGATGATTATGTCTACTGAGGTAACTAAACATGCCTTAGTTGAATATTTCTAAATATGCCCTGGGAAGTATTCAACCAAGGCATATATTTAGTTGCACTATCTCACATATACAACCAATGCATACTAAGTCAGACCATCTCCCATATTCAACCATCCCAATTGAACTTGACTATCTGAATAAACCGGAGCCTAGCATTCATCAAAGTTCAGCAATTGAAATGTCAGATAATTCCAGTGAACTGTGACCCTAGATAACAAATTACCCAATTTCCCCCCCTTTCAATTACATGCAATCAAAGTGATGATACACACCTTGGTGACACAATTGTGAAGTGAAAGTAAACAATCAGAACAGGTAGTTTGATGATGTTGCTCACCTGTGATGGTCTTGTGACAGTTGACTCAGGCATATTGCCAGGGTCATCAACTGCAGAGCAGGAATTCACAAGCAGGAAGGTTTGAGCAACCTCCTCTTTAACCACTACAAATGTCCAGATCCAAATAGGAGGCAGCAATCCTGAGGATGAAGAGACCACCTGCTTCCAGTTGCCAGCAAGGGTGGCAGCCTGAATTCTCTTCTTCTCTAATAGGCCCTGGGAAGCTTTCAATCAAATGAACTTCTAGAATGCCTAGGAACACTATCTCTCACAGCTGCAGATTAAAAAACTAAGCTAAACTTCCAACTTGACAAGCAGGGGAATTGTTATGTCACATATCAACAGAAATCTGCTATAGCTGGCAAATTTGAGAAATACAATTGGGGCATAAAATGAATACAAAGTAGAGGCCTGAAGAAGACCAATCTACACCTGAATAGATCTAAGGGGTGGCCGCTTGCGCCTTTTCTTACCTTCTGGGGTAACCTTTGATGGTGTCAGTTTAGTGGGAGTGATCTTTGTTAAGGCTATAGGAGCCTTATTCTCAGAGTCCATTACACCTATTCTTGACAAGACAGGTGGATGTCGCTTGCTGGTGGATTTCCTCACCGATGCTGGTGATGCCAACATTGGTGTTGACGTATTTGACTGTGCATTTGTACTTCTTAGGTTTGATGCAGGACCCATTCCTTTAACAGTCTCGGGTGCTGGATTGTTGTTCCAAGCAGGGACAGGTGGATGTCGCTTGCTAGTGGATTTCCTCAGAGATGCTGGTGACCCCAACATTGGTGTTGACATGTTTGACTGTGCATGTGTACTTCTTAGGTTTGATGCAGGACCTACCCCTGTAACAGTCTCAAGTGCTGGACTGTTGTTACAAGCATCAAGTTGCCTAAAGTCCACTGGCTTCAATTGCACAGCTGTTTTCTTGACTTCATGTGGTCGACATTTCTTTGTGAGTGTCTTTACAGTTTGAGAGGCAGCTCTGTAGTTCAAATTCTCATGTCGCCTTCGAGAACTCAAGAGTTTCACAGAAAATGGCCTGTCCTTGGTAAAGCATTGTGAACCAGAGGACATATCCCCTTGATCAATCTCAACATTGGCATCATTGACCTGCAATAAAATCATGTGTTATCAACAAGCAGCATCATCTGCACTTGCTCTAGGCACAGCTTTACCTGCTGCAGATATCTCAGAGAACTCATTTTGATTTAAGTGTATAAATGGAGGGGAAAAACCTACCAGCTGCAGCAGTGCAGAAAGTGACCTGCAGACCTCTGACTTATGTTGGCCCTGCACCAAACTTGCAAATGTCTTATGCCCTTGGTTGTTCTCTGGTTCCTCTGTGGAAGAGCTGAGGTTCTGAAGAAGTTGCTCCCCATAGGTATAGATGTTAAATGGGGGACGGGCATCCTGTTGTACAGAGTTCAGCGATCAGCAGAAGTCTAGAATCTAGATGTGCAAATGTCTGTTATCAGTGCATGAGCTTTTCTTGTAAAGTCATATCCTTGACAAAAAAACCAGTAATGATAAATGTGTGTAGCCATACATTTAAAAAAACAGGAGCAGTGCAACTGGTGAAACAGGAAGATGTGGTAATGACAGACTGGCCAGGGTGGTTGAGATATCAATGAAAATTTATGTCATTCACTAGTTGCAGATACATTTTTATGGAATGCAGAACCATACCTCCTCTCGCAGATCAGCACCAATTGTTTTCCTCCATTTAGAAACACGGGTTGCTAGCTCTGTCCTTACTTCTGACTCTGCTAAATTCTCCAACATTTTGTCCTGTGAACTATGCAATCATGTTAGGAACTGACACATACCATCTTCTGAGATGGAGCTTTACAAGAAACGACGTCTCGCATACTCTAGAAAGAGAGATTGAGAAAAGCTGCTTACAATGTGAGCCTGACATAGCTCTTCAAAGCTTCTGTCATCATGCCTGCCTTGCTCAAAGACAAAAGAATAATCATTCGCATCACCATTGGCATGGTCATCAGTCCCCTGAGGTCAAGAAGTGAGAGTCACATTCAGCTTTTCATATGTTCACATTACAAAATAAGACTATTTGCCATCTCTGTCCCCTTTATGTTCATAAGATGTTAGGCTGTACCTTTTCCAACAGTGAAGGAAATCCTGTATTATGTGGTAAGAAATAAGTTTCTGAATTGGACTTTGCAAATCAATGGTGCTCATTGGGTGGTTATTTTAGCACTGGGTGTCTTAGGAATGAAGAAACAAACCAGGGAGGCTTGCTCAGGTAAATGATCAGCCTGTGGATATTCTTCAGCAGCTGGAGCTTCGAAAAAGCCTTCTGCATCCTCTCCATCAGATTCACCATGCATGCTGAATCCATCATAATCACCACCAAGGTGATTCCAGGGGTTGCCAGCATCACAAGGTTGGAATGACCTTCGCAGCTGTATAAATTGTCCACAAATGCACTCAAACCCCCATGCTTGATATTTTCCTGCATGTTAAGTGCAAACATATGCTACTCATCTTCTATCAGACTGTCGACCACAGCATCACTAACAAATTGCCTAGTCACATAAAACAACTGACTCCTGAACATGCCAGAGTATTTTGGGAAGCACATCCAGGGAGGGATAGCATTTCACATCACAGAAGCAAAACAATTGTTGAACATATGATTGACCTGTTCATATGTTGTGGTGGTGTCTGAGGCCATATGTGCACGCCGGTTTGCTCTCTGCTCCCGTTCTTGTTCTTGAAGAAACTTGGAAAATTCTGGGAAAGAAGTTCCGTTCTTTGATGCCATTACAACTCCCTCTGTCTCACTTGGCAATCTCTTCTTTCGTATCCTTGGTTTCCATGTTGGCTGCCCTGGATGTCCAGATGCAACCAAACAAAAACCCTAAGTCTTGGTGCAGTCTAGAATCTAGTGGACAGATATACCACACAAGAGTTGCTACCACTGCCACCAATAGCTACCACTGCCACCAACAGCACAGCAGACTGATTACCTTTTTGGTACGGCTTTATAGAAAGAGTGCCAGGCTCATGTGGACATAGTAGTTTCCAAGGATCATTGTCTTCCTCCTCTTGCAATCCCCCTTCATTACCATGAGCAGTGTCTGTACCTTCAGCAGCTTCACCACCCCAGCCTTCTGGTCTCACACCTTCAGGATTGTCTTCAGCAAGCTCCCCTTGTGCCGGAAGTTCCTCCCAAACACCCTCATTTGCAATGTCTCCTTGCCAGTCATCTTCTTCACCAACAGCAGGATCATTGAAGACAGGGGTTCTTGCAGCACTCACAGGACCCTGGTCAGCCCCTGAAAACCACATTGAGCTTGTCAGTCCAGCACCAAGGTAGTAATCATTCTTGTGAACACATATGCAAGAGTATTTAGCACCTTACTGAAGTTTAATTACATTTTCATTGTAGATGATAGCACTGAGTCAAGACCTAACCACGTTTCTAGATGTAACTTTGGAACTCTATAATTGGTGTTGGGAATGTAGGTAGATGTTGAGTTGAAACCTGGCCCTTCAAAGTTGTTTTTGTTATAAGCAGGCTGAAAGGATCGTGGAGTGCCCTTTCCAGGCATCCTGTGTTGGTTTTCTGAGCGAAGGTACTCATCCACAGTCTCAGCATCACAAGGATCAAGTAGCAGGAACCCTTTGTACATTATACTTGTTGCAATCTGCATGTATATGGAATACCAAGAAATCAGTTCAATATCAACATGTATTAACCAATAGTTGATTTCATACTCTGCTCAGAATTTTTTTCCCAGGAGGAATACATACTTGAGGGCAAGATAAGACCTGGCAACACCAAATTATAAACATGGATACAGGTGAATATAGACACCAGCCACAAGTAGGTTCTACAAAAATTTCATCCAGGTGCAACAAACCTGAAATTTGGTCAAATCTGCAGTATCTCCAGATACATCTTTTCCATCTCCCTCATCAACCAGCAGGCTTGCAGGTTGTTTCATCACTAGAGTTGCAGATCCATCTACCATTGTGTCCTGCTCTAGGTCAATGTTTGGTTCCTCTGCAACAGGAGACAGAGCCAATATCCCTCTTAGGGCAACAGAAAAAGGATTTTTTACTCAAAATCTATTTAACTGAAGATGTGCAAGACCACTCTACTAAGCAACACAAGAGAACCTTGGCACACACACCTTGAACATCACTCAAGCCAAAAAATTGGTCTTCATCATGCTCTTCATCCACATTTGCCTCATCTCCTTGGTGTGTTTCATCATCCTGGTTCCCTTGTCTGCCATGGATCTCCCAAAAACACTTGCAGATGAGAAATAATGCCTTGATGGGAACCTTTTTTTGGTCAAGAATCACCATTATCAAAGGTCTGCTGAGATGTAGAAGTGAACAGACAACAGCTTCAAAAAGACTAGAAAAGACTCATAGCCCTGAGAGAGACTCCCAGAAACATGAATGGTGGAGGGTGACATAGTGCAAAAGGGGCCATACTTATTAGTGGTAAAAGATTGAAGAGCCTGGTAAACTAGTGCATATAGATACTCCACCTTCCGGCTGTAGACCTGTGATGATCCTTGGATCAGCAGAGCAGCTGCCAAAATCATTTACGCCATGTCAGGGTTATATAGAAACACTGTTTTGTAAGCAGTAACATGCTCAGCAGCAGAAATGTGTATGATTTGCTTCCAGCAGAATGTCTAGAACTTGTTCCGGAATGCCATCTTAACCCTGAAATGTTTGTGTGTGTGACCTAACAGAGTTCAGAAAATAGTACCTTGGGCAAAATTCAGGGAGCTGTTGCCGGCTTCATCAAACAAAGACGCAAGAGGAAGCCCTGCTAAGTAGCCTTCGAGAGCCTGCGCTACATCCACTAACCAATTGGTTGCAAGATCCCGAGCCGGTTCCAGTAGATGCAAAAACTGCGCTTCTCTCTCCTCCGCGTCCATCTTGGTTCCAATACCAAACCACAGGCGGCGTCTCCTAGCTTTTCACACCAGGAAAAATAGTAAAACCTGTCCTATTTGCATCTTGACTTGCTCAAAATGCCAACTCCACTCGTCTCCACCAGAAACTCCCAAGAAATGAAACCCTAAGACGAGACAGTCATCTAAAAGCTATCACACCCGAAAGACCGCAGCAATAGAAAATGACACAGCCGCATTGTCGTTGATGATGTCTGACAAGAAAAAAAGGGAGGAAAAGGAACAATAATACGCCCCTGAATGAAAGCACGACGAAAGGGTCCACATCTCCGCAGGCAAGGAAATATCACTATTGCAGACCAATAACAAAACAAAAAAAAGAAAACCTAGAAAACCCGCAACGGAAACGAAAAACACCAGTCAATTTTACTGATATCACTCGAGAGCTTCAAAAAACGGCAAAGAGCTCGAGACCTGACGAAAGGCTTTTTTTTTAATTAAAAAAATAATAATTTAAAAGCTCCGGAAGCAGCCGACCGTCCACAGCTCTTGTTCGTGAAGGAGCACAAAATCGTCGACAACGAAAGAGCAATGGAGAAGATTGCGAAGCGCACACAGAAGACAGACCTACAGACAGAAGCAGCAATGGCGATTGGGAAAAAAAACGCAAAGAAGCGAGAGAGACGAGAGAAAGGGGACGGAGCATTTTGACCACCGACCACCAGTCGACGACTCAAGGTTCAGTTAGTGGACCGCTAGACGGTGCGGAACACCTGGGAATTCAAAAAACTGTATTGGCGCGTAGCCGTTACAGAGCCCGTACGGAAAAAAAAGGGCCTATAAGTAGGTACCTACTATGCTCATGTAATGTTAGGGGTACTTACGAAGTTGACCCTATAATTGGCTCAATTTAATGGGAAGATATTTTGTACCTACCTACTTTTGTATTGACCTAGTATTCTATGTTTCCTACCTACTAAAGTCATAGGGACCGAAACTTGTAGGGTAAGGGCCCCGCAGTGGGGAGTTCCAGAAATAAGCGCAGAGGAACTCCCTTGAGGGGGGGCCCTTAGAGGGGGGCACTTAGTTCGCAAACTCCCCCACTCTTAGGGCATTACCCAACATTTTAAAAAATCTTTTTTTCCAATTAAAAAATTCTTGTACCCACCAGATATCATGGAGGGAAAAAAAAAATGACAAATGGGGCATTTTGGAAAACCAAACCCCTTCTTCTCCCTTTGACTTTTAAGTGTAAAAATTCATTCAAGCCTATTATGGGGCTATATGTTTTTCATAAAGCCCACCATGAAAATAGAATGCCCTGGCTCACGGGGGTCAACGAATAATTGTGCACTATAATACAGCCTCCCCCCTTTAGGCTACAAAATTCTGAGAGGTTTGTCAATTTGTAAGGAGAGATACGGGGTTTTTCTTAGGGCGAAATATCGCCAGCTTTAATATTTTTTCCAGATTAAAAAAATTGATTTCCATATTTTCTAGTCACCATTTTTCAGAAATTAAAAAAAAAGAGAATAGCCAGATTTCTGTATTAAGTTCCATTTGGGTAGCAAAAAATATAAATGAATCATTAATAGGTATATATATATATATATATATAGTTTCCTCCAGATTTTTTTTGGGTAGCCAGATTTGCTTCAATCGTCTTATGGATGATTGCCATTTCAGCTAAATTAACAAAAAAGAAAACCACAGTGTCATACTTTGAGGGATTTTTATGTAAAATAAATAATCAAATGTCCCATCTCGATAGTATTCCAGTGGAAGTGGGCATAACGTCAGAGTTCTTATTTTTTAAAAGCCATTTCTAAACATTTAAATTAATTATTGGAGACAAAAATCATTTTAAATTAAATAACTTTTGTTCCATTGGTTGAAAATTTGAGAAACAACAAACATACATATTGTCTTGTCAAAGGGGTTTCCGGCAATACCAAAAGTAGAGTAGGGAGACCCATGGTTTGGGAGGGTTACAACATAGTTACACTCAAACAAACAAACAAATACCTATTTCAATCTAAGGTATGTGAACCTTAAATGGACAGTTTGTTGAGTTTTTCCAATATTAAACATAAATTATATATTTTATTTATTTATTTTTATTAGCAAATGGATGAGATTTGAAATTAGTTGGAATTGTTTTTTTTTATGATAAGGATGAATTGATTGTGAATTTCCAAGTGCATACATTCATACAATGCTATAATCAAACTTTTCTAAAATGTTAAAAGTTTGGAGAGGGATTTTCTAACATTTGGATGTATCTAACTTTTAACATGTAAGGCAATGCTAACATTGGTAGCAACATTTCTTAGATGAAATTCAAAAAATCAAAATGTTTTTTTTTTTTAATTCCTTTTTTTTACAACCTTCAAGTTAGTACACACTTGCACATACAAGAGTTGTTAAATTGTTGATATCAAAACATTATTCACATAAACTCATAGAAATTGGTAGATAGCTCAAGTGTATTATGTATGTGGACAACAACCACCATGTTTAACAATTTAGGATAACACAATGATAGGGATGGGTTTAATGAATTTTATTTTGAATTTCTTAGATTCCTACTAAGTTGTGCCCTTATCAATTGTGGTATCCTACCAATTCAAAAACTAGGCTAATAAAATAACAAAGGTCCATGGTTCCATCACTCCTTCACAATGAAACTTCACAATGAAACTTGACTATGAATTGTCATGGCATCAACCCCTTGCACAAGTCTAATAGGAAGTCTCACAAGAAAAAAATGTTAAACAAGTGTACCACAAGGACTACAAGCATGTGCAAATGCATAAGGAATAATGCTTACAAAAGGAAATTGTTAAGAAAGAATGTTGGGAAGAATGCAAGTAGGAACAAATGCACAAAAAGAAAGAACATTTTTTGGAGGAAATCATCAAACAAAAGTGCCAATGTAAACAATGGAGATATGCAATGAAACATGTCACAATGTAGCAACAAAATGTTGCACAATTGATCACTCTATAATCAAGGAAGCCTTTTGACACTACAAATAATAGAAAGGTTGACATTACAAAAATAAACAAGCAAGGCAATGTTACAACACAACAAAGTTGTCATAGCCAAATGAAAATACAACAATGCCATGATGCTGAAACTATGAGAGCAAAATGAGAATAGCTTGTGAGAGCAAAATGAGACATGGGAACACCTTGTGAGAGCAATGTTGGAAAGAATAGTGAAAGAAAAGCGAGGTGTTGGAACAACCTTGAAAACAATTGAAAGAAGGTCGATGCAAAACAAGAAAACACAAAAACATTGTAACTTTATAGTGAACAAAAAAATCACGAATAGAAGTAAATAGTTGGGTAACAATGTGAAAGCAAGTTTGAATAATGCCATCATATGCATTATGGGGTAGGGCCTATCCTACAATTAGGTTATCCCTAGGTGTGAACTTAGATCGCAAAAAATCCCTTTATGAATGTTAGCTTATTATCAATATAACATATCAATTAATAAATTGCAAAAAAATGTTGTGTGAATTGTAAGCTAACCAAAGTCATAACATAACAAGATTTGAATGTAAATCTGAACATATACCTAAAGTTCACCTCTCCTTTAATATTGTAGTTAACATAAATCTCACACATTATTTTATTAGACATTAAAAAAATTAGGTTAATATTATTTAATTTAGTGACATTAATAGGATTGGGCCAATTCAATGTGACTATAATAATAACTAAAGTGTTAATGAAATAAATAGGTCAAAAAGGTATAATCTAATGTTTTTGTGGGTTGGGATGGGATTTTTGCATCTTGTCAACAAAAGAAATGAAGTGGAAATATTTTGTCACACATTTCCTTGATTTTTTTGAAAGGATAAGAACATTTGAAAATAGTTGCCATATTTAGACGAGAGTTTTGATCTTATGGCAATTAGTTGCCACATTTTGACTTGTTTTTCTTTAAGCAATGATTTTTAAAAAGTTATTGCCATCAATGTGTAACAAAACAAAACCTAAAAACAAAAAACCTTAGAGTAATTTCCTTTTATTTTTAAAATGATAAAATTTTCAATCTTATTGTCATACTAAATGTCATGTTACCATACCTTAACTACACTCCACATATTTAATTGGGTTGACAAAGCAATCAACTTAATCATTTATTTATAGGTCTTTCAACTAAATTGTTTGGTTCATGTGTGAATTAACAAATGTGCACACTAGTGTGGGGTAGATGTGAAGTCTAGATAAAAAAAGCCATTAGGTATTTGAATGGGTGTCTATGTCTATATATATTAGTCAAAGATGAACTTGGCAAAGACTTGGGACCTAGATCATACTCAAATATTCTTAAATTCATAGACTTACCTTACCTCCACACTTGGCACATATTAATTTTTAATAATAATCATAACCAACCTACAAAGAAATGAATAGATGGGTATTTTTGTAATAATCAAATCATTTTCATAATTATACTCAACATTTGATAAAATACAAGGTTTTTTCCTTCTAAAACAATTGTCTTAATGTAAATAAGATGATATCTTGGATTTTAAAAAGCTCAAAAAATGAGGCACTGTGAGAGTCTAATCCACTTACTTCTTCAAAATTTGTGCAAAAAAACTGAAATATGTATGGCATTTGTGGTTTTAAAGTATATTGAAACTCTTTAATATGGTTTTTTTGTTTTTCTCTTATCTTGTGTCTTTAGGTGTTAGTAGTTGGTAAAGTGTACATATTTTGGTAGTTTGAAACCCAAATCAAAGTTTTATAAATAAAACCTTCAAAGATTCTATAAATAAAACCCCAAATAACCATGGTTCAATAAGAGAATCCCCAAATATTCAAAAATATACCCACATTAATATTTGTTAAAAAACTCAAAAAACTTTAAATTATGGGTGATATATGTGTAAGGGGTTTTGCCAAATAAGCATGACATATACCCAAATGCAATAATTTCCAAACCCCTAGCCTTGTTTCATATTTGCTTTATGAAGTTTATTAAAAACCCAAATCTGAGTGGTTTTTCAAAATTAAAATTTTTCAAATATTTGGATTTGAAATTTTTTAAAATATGTTTTTGAATTTGAATTTGAATTTTTTTGTGTGGAAACCAGACCTAACTATTTTGGGGGAAAAAATAAACAAAAACCCACCCCATATTAGTGGATATGTGAAATCATTTGGTATTTGTTACAAAATCACTTCATGCATGCAATAATACATCTATTCCAAATTACATCATTTAACAACAATTATTTTCATGAAATTTAAATGTTGAAATATAATTACCCTTTGTAAATGGTAAATGATCTACTAGTAATGTCTAAAATTATACTTGAATATCTTCCCATTTTTATTTTCCATTCATCAAAATCAAAACATATTAATTTTTAATGTAATTCAAAATTATTCAATGCAAAATAAATGACAAACCATTTTAGTTAAATGTCAAAGAAGGTGAAAATTAATGAAATTAAATGTTTAAATGAATAAAAAACTTGTGAAAGTATTTCACTATGTTTATGAACATTACCACGAAAAAATTGACATTATTTCGACAATTATTATGATATGAAAGACAATATGTTCCATTCACCTTGATTGAATGTCAATTTTTTGGTGGCCATAAATAAATGTCTTCATGTGTAAAATCATTATTATGGATGATTTTGGCACTAAAAAAACATATGTGGAATAAATTATACAACGTACATGATACAATTTGTAATTGGTCTAGTATGTGTGAAGCAATATGACATATGCCACTAACACTATTGCAAAACCATTGATTTTTGTGCTAGTAGCATTGTGATTAAATTAACTATAAGATCAAAGCTACTAGTTTGAAATAACCAATTGTATTTTGTTCGAGCAACATCAAAATTAAGTATGTTCATTTTGACTAAAAAAAACTAACTATTTAGTCAAATCAAATATTGTTTTATACATATGTTAAATGTGGTCCCCACATGGAATTGTCTAGTTTGATTAATGTGATTGAAATCAATTGTCCAAATTTGACAAAATGTGGTTGGAAAATGTTATTTTTGATAATATGAAGATATTCTTAAAATAAAAAATATTATTTATGTTTTTTTCATAAACTTAATTATTAAAAAATGAAAGTATGGTACAATTTTAATGTTCTCAATTGTTGTGAATAATGATCTTACTAAAGTTTCATTTGTCATATTGAAATTTGCTAAACCATGGCACATTGTATTGTGCTTTAGGTACCATTGGAAAATTCTTGAAAGAAAACAGTCAATCAGAGTAATAAATTAGAATAATGGTAAGAAATCTAATTTAAAAAACCATATTTGAATTTCTTGTCCATGTCAAAAGATTTAAAACTAATATGTAGTGTTTTGACATATGAACTTTTTAAAAAATCAGAATTTGAGAATATTTATGAAATAAAAAATTGAAATTTAAACATCATTAAATACATTATATTTGAATTTATAGCCTAAATCAAAAATTTAAAAATTATCTTTCAATTTTTGACATACATATTTAAAATTAATATTAATGTTTATATGTATTTTGATGTCATTGTTTGTCATCACATGATGTTATGGTTGGATGGTAAAGACCTTGGTGTATATTTGTTAAGGAAATGAATGGTTCAATTCCTTCTTGTGACATATGAAAAATGTTGACACGTGACAAGATGATAATTAATGAATTTTTGAAAATTAGTTGAAATTTTTAAAACTTTATTTTTATGTTTCATGGTTAATAACATTATCACAACATAATGAAAGTATTGTAGTTATACTTTAAAACTTTGTTCATGCACAATGTGGCTAATTTTGCAATACCTTCATTTACATATATTAACCATTTTGCATTGATCCATTAAACAATTCTTGTTGTTTATGAATTTGAAAAAATCTTTCAACTATATTTAATGTTTAACTAAAATTTCTACCAAGTTAAAATAATTATGCAAATATTATATCTCTAGAAATGAATAATAATAATAATTTTACACATTAATTATGTCATTATTTAATACATTGTAAATTAAATTTTACATAGAATTAATTTACAAGGATTAAACTTACATAATATTGTAACTTGTATTTCAAACTTCAAATA
>Ga0116231_10001144_pt1 | contig 53075 bp, 40 predicted proteins | sample S1TSphgellanicum_2_FD_89695 | JGI IMG/M metagenome (GOLD analysis project Ga0116231, IMG submission 89695) | Host-associated microbial communities from peat moss isolated from Minnesota, USA - S1T2_Fd - Sphagnum magellanicum MG | ecosystem: Host-associated > Plants > Peat moss > Unclassified...
AAAATAAAAAAATTATAAATGTAATTTTGTTTTTTCTCTTAAAAAATACATTTTTTTTAATATTTTTTATATATTTTTTTTTTTTTTTTTTTTTTTTTTTTGCATTCGTTCCTTGCCATTGTTATTATTGTTACTTGATGTGTCACATTGTTCCTTGCCTTGCATTGTTGTTGCTTACTATGGTGTGTCACCCTTGCCTTGTGGTGCTACTGTTCTTTGTTGTGATCCATCATCTTTCACCTTACGCTACTACTGCTTGTTGTGGTGCATCATCCTTCGCTTTGCACTGCTATTGCTTGTTATGGTGGATCACCTTCACTTTGTAGTGTGCATTGTTGTTGCTATTTATTGTGGTTTGTTGTCCCTCATTTTGCATTGTTGTTATTTGTTGTGGTTTGTTGCCCTTCACCCTGCACTATTGCTTGTATGGTGCGTTGTCCCTTGCCTTGTGCTATTATTGATTGCTATGGTGCGTTACTTTCACCTTGCGTTGTTATTACTTGCTACGGTGCATCATCCCTCCCCTTGTGCTGTTGCTTGTTGTAATTCATTGTCCTCACCTTGTGTTGATGTTTATTTTTTATCATGGTCTGTCATCCCTTACCTTGTGCCATTGTTGTTTATTGTGGTGCATTGCCCTCGCCTTGCATTGTTGCTATTCGTTGCGATTTGTTGTTCCTTGCCTTACATTGTTCCTTCATCATTCCATGCCTTTTCCTAGTACTCACCTCACCCTCCCTTGTGTTGTTTCTATTATTTGTTGTGGTTCTTCGTTTCTTGTTTTGTGTTGTTGTTTGCTTGTTGAAGTGATGTACTTCCCCCCCTTTTGCCATGTGCATGTTTTAAAGCTTAAAATGCAAGGTGTTGTGTGTTGTTTTAGAAAAATAAAGTAGTTTTTTAAACTTTTTTTTCATTCAAAAATTTTGTTGCTTTGTTTTGATTTTGCATTTTTTTTTGTTCATGTTTTTAGTTTGATTACCTTAGTTTTTCTTGTTTCAACTTTTGAGTATTTTCTTTGATGTTTTGGTTGTAGGATTTTTAAAAAAAATTCAATTCCAACATTCTAAACTTGCATTCTAACCTTATATTGCAATTCATCTTTGTAAATGCCTTTGTAAATGTTCTTGTAAATTATAAATACTTTTGTAAATTTTTTTACTTATATCCTAGGGTTTGAAAATCAACCAAGTCTACAAATAGAGGAAAGTATTAATGTACATGGGGAGGAAGAAAAAATTAAGGAAAATTAGAAAAATTTGCATCTTCAAAGAAGAAAGTAGAGACATGATAATAGAAATGCACTATGTTGGTCATTTTACTATGTAAATGATTATAATGGATGTTAAGTGTAATTAATTGATGAAATCCATTCTTTGTTATGCCAATCTAGTTTTAATAATAAATGCCAAAACACAAGCAAGAAAAAAATTGAAATTGCATTAAAACAACATGTTTATGTAGACCATTGTATGATTGCAAAAATATTTGAAGAAAAAATAAACAATATGTTTAAAGATGTGAAGAGACAACCTAGAAAGAAAAGACTTCATGTAAATGGAACCACCATCTCTAACTTTTTTGTTGTCAAAAATTCTTATAAGAAATATGATGTGTAACAAAAATAATTTTTGGAAGATTTAGCTCTTTTATTTGTTGAAAACCATTTGCTAATGCATCTTGTTGAAAGTCAATGGTTAATGAAATTTATTCTACATTTGTGTCCAAAGGTTGTTATGCTTTTTAAAAAATAGGTTGCAAAAGAAATTTTGCTAGAATTGGTGGAAATAACTAAACAATTGTATGTCTTACTTGTGTTGGCAAATTGTTATTTTATAACATCAAGTTTTGATCTATAGATGTCAAAAGGGGCTTAAGACATTTTTCCCCTTGTTATAAAATTTGTGGGGGTTAATTAGTAGCCAAAAATATTGCAATTGGAATTTTTGAAGCATTCATATTTCTGGGCATGCATTAGCCAAAGGATAACTGAGTTGTTAAACAAATATGACTTGAAAAAATAAATCATTGCTTATGTTAAAGATGAAATATCTGACTTAAATACTATGATTATAACTTTAAAATTTATTGTAAGTTGTGATATTTTAAGTTTGGCAAAAAGTTTCTAAGGTAGCTATTTTGGCCATGTATTTTCTAAGGCTTGTTAGTATGTTTCAATTAATGAAAAAGTTTATAAGGATTTGAAAGATGTATATGTCAAAACTATTTAATTTAGTTCATAGAAATGCATAATTTGGTCAAAAAAATCAAAGAAGGGTAGACAGAATGCAATAAGGCTTGTGCAAATTTGAATACTCTTTAAAAACATTTCAACACTCCAATTAAAACAAGGTTATCATCATAACTTTAATATTTCCTTGTTTATTATTATTTTGTTGAGACTTGTAGATATTGATCGTTTGTTTTTTCTTTTTTTGCAGGTTTGCCAACATAATCATTCTTTTCCAAGAAACTTTATAGTTTAAAAATACTATAATGTTTTGTTAAAACATACATAATTCAATGAGGATGACAACCAAAATTACACCCCTTTAACATGGCATATTTGTCAAATTGTTGTTCATTGTCTCTGTTGTAATTGTTTGTGTTTAAAACCAATTTAGGGGACATTGATTATTAAATGATGCCTTTCATTTTGCCATTTACATGAGCTTGAAATTGAGAGAAGAACCATAAAATGCACAATGTTTTTAGATCTTAATGAAAGAAGATTTTGGCATGGCACTTGAGTTAATTTGGTTGGTTTCTAACATTAGAAAAAGAGGTTTGTGCAGTTCTAAATAATGTTCTTTCCTTCTTGAAAAAATTGATGAAAAAAAAAAAACATAATATATTAATTCTAATGTTGGACCAAAAATTTAAAAATCTTTATTTATTGTCTGCTTTCAATGGTCATGATCAAAGCATAACCATTGTTGAGCAATATGATATAATGTCATTATATATTAAATGTTCATAAAATGTTGTTATCATTTCCACCCATTGACAAAATTTAATAATGGTTTTGCTTATTAGAGAATGGATGATGGCAATAGTGGATGATAACAACAGTTTGGATATTTTTCAAATAACAACAAGAGTGTACTTGAGCCAACAAAAAACTTTGTTAAGTTTTTTGACATTATTAGGTGCATGTGAAGGAGACACTTTTAGGTGGATGGGAAGGAAATGAAATGTCCCTTTCGATGGTGGAAACAACGTGAAACCATGGTTACCTTGAATCCCAAATAGAGATTAAAAAATTATTGCTTTGACTAGAATCCTCACTATGTTTTTTCAAATGTCATTTAGAATAAAACAAACTTAGAAAATTTTACTTTTGTGAACAAAAATCAGCCCAGTGATTGTAAATCAATTTGGTTGTAAATTCTTTTCTAACCTTTTAAAACTTATTGGGATAGATGGAGACCTAGAAGTGAAGTTTAAAAAAAGAAATTGTGGATTTATAAACTGCTGGAAATATATTCAAAATCTTTGGGGACAAGACCACAAGAGTAAAACAGCCAAAGAAAAGGAAAGAAAAGAAAAAAACCGGAATAAATAATCATGGGATTTTAGTCACTCTGTAAACTTTACAATCTGAAGAAGGATTTATACCCAACTGGATATATCCACTGCATATGACTCCTATACCTCATCCAAGGTTTTCAATGCAGGGTCACATACTGAGCACTGGTGGAGATGTTCTAAGTACTTAGAGAGAACGTCTTAGAACATGCTTCTTTCCTTCAAACAGGGCAGCAAACAAACTCGCTGAATTTTATGGAACTACTAACGCCTACTCTGTTAATAATAATTGCACACAAGTTCGCTTCAACAATGCAAAAGATTATGGCTGGGGAAAGCTGTCATTGATCGATGCCAGATTGTGGCAGATCGGAAACCTCCGGTTCAGACGACATCCTATCAGCGTTTAAAGAGACTTGAGAGATGAGATTGGACCTTCCCGCGAAGCCTGACGTAGTTGCAGGCAAGTCACCACCAGTTAATTGCAGATCCTCTGTAACGCTGTTAACACACGGTCTAACCATCCCCAAGGCCAGACACATCACCATTGCTCTTCGCCTTGTCGCTCGGACTGATTTCCTTCGCGATAGTCTCCGTGTTAATTTCTTAGCCGGAAAGGCTGGTGACGACGACGCAGGATTTTGTCCCGGCTCCGCGGCGGTCGCTGCCGAAATCTCGCGGCTCAGAACTTCACATGAGCGATTCAAGACTTCTGTGATGGTTTGGTTCTGGACATCGGTGCTGTTCACCTCTTGGAGAAGCGCACTTGCAGAGGGCTTCGAGACTCGCAAACTGCCGCTCGTGGTTGGCGACTGTGGCGGCATGAGCGGCATCACCACGCCCGTTTCTTGGAAACAAGAAAGGCCGCCGCTCTGTACTCCCATTGCCCGATACTTCGACGCTTCTTTCACATGATTTCCGTTCTGCAAGCTCACCGACTCTGGAACCACAAGGTTCGTGGCTTGTGTGCAAGACGACTTGCCAGCGAGTGACATCATTTTTCTCTCGATACACAAAAACTCTCTCTTACTTAACAACTAGTCTAAGTCACTCCAAAAAATCAGTTAAAAAAACTTCTACAACGCTAGAACAAAGCGATAGACACAGCTGCAATCTATACAGACAAATTCAAACTCGTACCGGCCGCCGTCGAAAATACAGCTCAGACCAAAGAACTCAAATATTTCCTTTACAAAGACGATCCAAATTACTCGAGATTGCAAAGAAAAATTCTCTATAAAAACTACAACATCAAACCCGGACCAAAAAATCCAGAAAAAAATGAAGTCTACCTATTTTCCCAAGGGTTAGAACTACGATTTACTGCTTGTACTAATGCACAAACTTCTTCAGCACTATGTTATGACAACCGATGCACAATTTTCTTCCTGTATAGCAACGAATGCAAGTGCAAAACGGAGAAATTCTGAGACAGAAAACGATCCAGAAGCTCCTCGCCTCAATGCCAAAAAGAGATCTGCAAATTGCCCACCCGCTCGTTCGCTCGCTCGCTTGTTCTGCAACGTAAAAGCAAGTTCCATCGTTTCTTATAATAAAGAGCGTGCGCAAGATCCACTGGCGCCCACGTTTGGCCACTCGTATGAGCGAGTCGGTAAGCGACAGGTGGCAGGGAAGAATTTGAGTCACCTTAGACTAAGTGGAAACGTGGGTCGACAAATGGATTGACACTTGGCATTTCAATGCACTTGTGCTCTTCCTCACCTCACAGTCTTATTTATTTATTTATTTATTTTCAGTTTTTATATTTATATATAAACCCTATTACCTAGGCTAGTTAGTCACCTTTTGGGCGGGGGTCGGAATTGCCAAAAAGTGTGAAAAATATATACCTAGTGTGGTTTAGGCACTAATTAATTTTTATTTGGAATCGCCAGAAATTCTGAAGAATATGTACCTAGGGTGGTTTAGGCACTAACTAATTATTTTTTGGAATTGTCAGAAATTCTGAAAAATATGTACCTTGGCTGGTTAGTCCCTAATTAATTATCTTTCGGAATTGCCAAAAGTTCTGAAAAATATGTGCCTCCCATTGCCAAAAATCTGAATGAAGCTCTCAAGCACAGCAGCTTCCTTTTTTAGTATTCTGTTCAATCGTTTTTTATCATTATTATTATCATTATTATTACTGTCCAACATAATTGACCCCAAAAAAAAAAAAACAAAAAAACTATGAGGCACCTTGCTGCCAAACTAGCCTAGATACTAGGGTATAAAGAACGGTCCAGATTTGCAGTAGGAAGAAAAGGGAGAGAGAGAAAAAAGAAACCAGAACACATCCAAAGGCCCAGAATCAATCACTATGATCATGGGGATTCTGAACGTATTTTGTATTTTATATTCTAATAAAAGGAAGGTCACATAAAATGTTTTTTTTTTTTTTTTTCCCAATATTTTTGCAAAGGTTAATATTTTTTTGCTGAAGAATAAAATTCACATAGACATTTTTTTTTTAAAAAAAATTCCCAAGTTTTTCTCAAAAAAATAAAATAAAAAAATCCACAAAACACTGAAATTTACCAAAAATAAATCACTATGATCAATGGGATTCTGAAGCTATTTTGTATACAATATACTAGAATTAAAATAAATGTCACGTAAATGTATATTTCAATATTTTTATTTTGCAAAGATGGCAAATTTTGCTGAAAAATATAATTTTACACCGAAGAAACGTGTTTTTTTTTCCCGCCCCACCCAATTTTTTCTCCTAAAAATTCACAAAATCAATCAAATGTGCCAAAAAGAAAGCACTATATGATCATGGGATTCTCAAGATATTTTCTATTATATGTTACTATAGTCACCACTCGTTTATGTAGGCTAGGTTACACTTATTGTAGGCTTCACTTCTTGGACTTAACCCTAAAAGATGAAGAACCTTGTGTGTAAGGTGCCTCCTCTTACAATGGACCAATTTTTCACTCTTGTGATAATTCAATCCATGTTTTCCACGTGTAACTTACAACGAAGGAAAACCATCAAAACTCGAGCAAGACTTGAACACACGTTCAATTTTATTTGTGAACCTAGGATTCCGAGGATCTATATGGTAAGGAAACCCAAAATCTTGGAAAATGGCCCCTTATGAATGTGCCATTAAACAAGTGGATCTATTACACATGCAAATGAGAAGCCTCCTTAAAAGAAATAATTCTCCAATAACTAGTGCATGCAAAGATTCTTCAATTGTGGTTTCAACACCAAACATATTTTCTTCTAGATCCTCACCAAACACATCAATTGTTGTTATGTGTGTATTGGTGGTAGTAGGGTTTAGCCAATCAAAGGAAACCATCAAAAGAGGGAATGGGAACTTTGGCATCATACTTAAAAGGCTAGTCAAATTGTATTCCCATGTCCCACCAAGTTCTCCACGACACACAAAACCTTGAAACATAGATTCAATGTGATGGCAAGCATGTTGTAAACATGCTATGCATCAAAAGATTTCAAAAACTCCAAAAAAGATTCGATCGTCTTTATAACTTCATGTCATATAGATATGTGCAAAAGGAAAATCTTAGCTTCAAACATATTGAAAATTTCAAGTCCACTAGAAAGTCATACATGCTCAACTTCCATGTCCATTGATAGTATAATAGTTATTCTTAAGGCATCTAACATGTTAAGAATAGTTTTAAATAACTATTATATTATCATTAACATTTCTATTATACTATCATAATAGTTATTGTTAAGACATATTATACTATCATTAACATTAATTATTTTTAACATCTAATCATCATGTGCCCAAAATAAGTATCTTCATAAATCCAAAGCAACTTGAAAGGTTCACAATTAATAATGGACCACAAAATTGTCATCATAATTGCCAAATGATCAACCTCGTCTTTTATAAATGCAATCACATGATATAACAAACCAAAATTTTCCAATAAATACTAAAGTTGTATAATCATGGAAAGCTTGAGTTTTTGTATTTCCTCTAAAATCTATTACAATAATAATGGTATTACTTATTCACAAGTCAAACAACCCAAAAACACCATGCATGAGCACCAAGATTTCATTAAGAAAAGTTGTAATTAAATTATATTTATTAAAACACTTATAAAAAATAAATTGTGTGCATTTTACCTCATGACATTCACAAGACAAAAATTGTAGAAACTATTGTTATAAATGCAAGATTTGACAAAACATGCATATCCATTGTCCTTTAGACTATAGTAGGACTCATTTTTTCAATGCCTAATGGTATGTTAGTGCTTAGTGCTATATTTCATGCAGGGAGAATTTGAAATCAAAACCTGTGCCTTGAAACAAAACATTTGGACAAAACATTGGTAATGAATAACATGTGAATATTTTTAAATTTAAATGAAGTTTTGTCAAAAAATCCACAAAAAAAAAAAAATTGCGATAAAATCAAATTTTCAAAATAAAATAATTATTCGGTTGCTAGATGCCGAACCTAAAAAGGTATTATGATAGTAGCAATGAAAGTAATAGGTAATAGAGAAATCCGCAAAGTCACCCTGTCTTTGTGCCTCCTTTCAACCCCTAACGCCTCTTTTAGTGGTATTCGTAAAGTAAGGCAATTTTATTAAATCTCAGTATGAAATGCTGAAACTCGGTACGAAATGCTGAATCTCAGCATTCAGCATTTAATGCACAAAGTTCGAGAGGAATTATAGTAGCTGTACAGGTAGGAGCAGTGAAAATCTATGTAGCAGCAGTGGAGGCGATCAGGGAAAAAGAAAGACAAGGTGAAACTCAGGAAACCATTTCCTTAGTTTCACCCCCTGCCTTGAATGCTAATGTACTCCCCTTGAATCTTGAATTATTATAGACTAAAGTAACCGGCAAGAGTGGACAAGTTACCGTGAATACGATTATAGCCTTGCAGATTCCACACTCTTTTTTTGGGTCGAATTTCTTTTAATTATTCTTTGAAAAAATCAACAAAATCAAAGAAAACTAATTAACATATTCCACTAAGGTATTATTTTACAACCAACTTGCCAAGGGTATCTTATTTCCAATTATTTCCAAGTAAAATATTAGAAAGTACTTCCCAGATTTCAACAACAAACTTTAATTTTTTTTGGAAAATCACTGAATATTTTTGAAAATTTTAATTAGTGCCAAATTTGTGTGGCTAGTGCGGTAGTCAAGGTGCATATTTGAGACTATTCATGATAACCTTCATGCTTGAGTAAGCTATGGAATGTCACCAATTTGTCTGAGAGCATTGAACTTTGGAGTTATGGGACATAGAAGAGTGTGAGTTACATGATAATCAGTTAAGTAATGGCCAAGAATGATTTTTTAAAAAAAGAATTAAAATTGGATGAATTAAAGAGGGGGCTTTAAGTGAAAAAATGATGAAGGTATTAGTCAATGTTTTGTTTTGTATTCGGCCTCTTTGATTGGGCCTTCACAAAAAGATAATGTTATTTTTTATTATTCCCCAAATAAAAGCATTTTCTACCAATATGGGATTATGAAGTGTTTCCCTTTAGCCCCTAATACACAATACAAGAGTAAACTTATGTGCAAAGGATATGAGACAAATGGTGGTGTTATTCTTTGGAACATCTTGAATGCATTTTTTTGGGTGCATTTTGCCCTAGCTCATTGCTTGAGTAAAATTTTCATTCATAACTTTGTTCATCACCATTTTTGGCCTAGGCCCTTTGGTACTTATTATGATTCATAATAATTTTTTTAATTAATTGTGGTGCATAACAAAACAATAAATGTTTTTAAAGTTTTATTTTTTCCTTCTTCTTGCAATGAGTTATTTTGATTGGCCCATCATCAAAAGGATTCTAAAACTTTGCCTCCCCCAAAATAAAAGTGATACATTTTTACTCTATTTTAAACAGCCATATAAAACTATGTAAGTGTAAAATATTATATTACATGGCATAAATTTATTTGTTTAACACTTACATAAATTTATATTTACATGTTCTATGTTATACATTTACATGGATTGTAAATAAATTTTATTATGGCATTTACATTTACATGGAGTGTAAGTTTTAAACTATATACATGCACAACACTAGTTTGATCTTTTTTCTTGTATTGGGAAGGTTGCATTGTTGTCATGTAGAGGTTTTATGCAATTTGTTTTTGAATGAAAAAACTCTAGAGCTTTCCTTACTCATTGTAGAATTTGCTAAGGACATTGTTCATATGTAAAGGTTTTTTAATTTTTTATACTTAGAGGATTGTTTTATTGCTTGCAACAAATTTGCAATAAATGTGGTCCATGTCTTGTAAATGATCTTGTAAAATTTTTTGAATTTTGAATTGTAAAATAATAATAATTAGAAAATGCTATTGTGAATACATTATGTACATATCATAAAAATTTATAATCAAACTATTGAGTAAAAAATGCCTAATTTACATTTTGAAAGACCTGTAACCACTACTTAAAAACAATTTTCACATTAAAAACACAATTTGAAAAAAAAGAATTATGATATATTCTAGGATTTTTTTTGACATAAACCTTAACATAATAATATCAAGAAAAATTTAAAAAAATTGAATGTGTTTTTAAAAGACGTATTTAAAAGATTTTAAAAAGACTCTTTAAACAGACAATGAAAAAACAATGATCTAAGGGAGGTAGGTGTGGCTCCTTATAACATGGTTAGACCCATCACTCACTTTTATAATGATGCATAATGAAAAAGAAATGCTAATGTAGATATATGTAAATGCAAAAAAATGTTATATTTTCAAAAGAATGTTTAGCAAATGCAAGTCTAATTGAACTTCTTTTATTCCAAACAAATTTACATTTACGAGTGGTTAGTCTTGAAAATATGAAACACATCGCAAACACACATAAAACTTAACAAGAAATACAAAAAGAAGAATATATTGTTATATTCCAACAATAAAAGTACATCTTCTCACAACTCCTATCAAAAACAATCACAAAAGACAATGAATCATCCAAACTATTTTTTCACAAACATAACAAGAATGGGCCAATCTTAAGAGATTCTCCACCACCCATATACACATGGGTCCTCCTCATCTTTTCTTATATTTCCTCACCTTATCCTTCAAAGTCATATCATCCCAATCTTTTTTACAAATCTTTTATGTGTGGCAAACTAGTGTTGATCACCTAATTTTCAAGAGCTAATTATTTGAGTGTTTTCATTGCTTCATAATTAAGAAGCTACTAAGAGGTCCTCTAGGCTAATTAAATTAAGACATTTATTCACTAACATGTGTTTATTTTTTAGGGTGGCACAAAAATGATCAAATATTTTAATGGTTTGTGTATTTTGGAATGCCCATGGGTTTGTTGCAAAATAAAAGGCCATAATTGGGAAAGAAATCACCTCAGTAGGTCCACATACCTTGGACTTTATATAATCATCAATTGGGGGAAAGTTACATGTGCAATCCAAAACCTTAAATACATGGTGCCTCTTATTATCTTAAATAAGTATTTTATGATATTATTTGTCAAGTAATAAGGCAAACACCATGCAAAAATTAACAAATTGGACATTATGTCATTTGATCAATAAAATATTTACTTGATATAAGGCATTAATACAAATCATTTTGAACATATAGATAGGTGATACAATGTCATACACCCAAAAAAAAAGTATTTTGAAATGTGGACATTTTTTATTCAGTTCAATCAATCAAGTTATTAACATCATAATGGGTTGTAGGTGGTTCTATTGAGGCCAAAACACATATCAAAAGATGCACATAATTGTTACCTATACATGGCCTATTTTTTTCACAAAGTGATATATGTAACTTAATATTTTCATGTGCTAGAAAAAAGGTGTGACAATTTGGACAAACATAAAATACTTATAAAATATCATACAAAACTAATTTCATTTAACTCACCTTTTGAAATCATGATTTTGTTAGTGTGTTTAACAACATGATCCATTTAGAATAATGTTATAATCATTTTGGAATTCTTATCAATGGTATTATTTACCCAAAAAATTGCTTATAATAATATTTTTGGATTGTCATACAAAATCATTACAATTGAAAAAATTTCATTGGAATTCAATTCTAGAATTAACCTTTAATTATTTCACCATAGAAATAATTAACATTCATTAACATATATCCATTAGTATTTTTGAAATAAATGGGTTAAAACTTAGCTTAGTTCTTAATCATCAGTTGGTACCCACCCAACATTGGTTTTACCATACACATAACGAATTCCTTATATGGCTAGGAGTGTAAGGGAATTTTTTCAGGTGCATGAAAGAGGAATGTTTAATGGAAAAAAATGATGGCCCATGGTGACGAATTCCAAGGACTTTAAGCCAAATGTTGAACAAATTATTGAATCCATCTAGGGACTCATTTCTTGTAGATCCATGTCTTGTAAATGATCTTGTAAATTTGCAATAAATTAGACATGGTGGGATCTACAAGAAATGAGTAGTGGTGATGACTACTAATGATACATGTTTAGTATGATTGCACCCTAATTAGGTACACATTATATTTACCCATCATACTTGTAAATGATAGTAATTGCTCCATTTTTGCATCTCTCAAGTTTTGAAATATATATAATCTTAACAATAAATAATATAAACGCACAACAAAATCTGAAAAAAATGGAAGACATTTTTTTTTGGTTCTTTTAGTCCTAGTTTGGTAACACATCATGTAAAATGGAGCCAATATTTTTGGATGATATTTTCATGAATGAAGATGAAATATCAATGGGGGGATGAATGAAGTTGAAAGGTTAGAAACGTTTAAAGCATTGCCAAGTTCCTAGTCAAAAAATGATGATTCATTAGAAATAATTTCTTAAAAATGCATGAACAAAGAATTAAATTAAAGCCTTCTAGTAGATTTTTTTTACTTGGGCATTTTATTGTGTAAATGATGGGTCAAACGTTAATGTTAAGGTTCCATAAATTATTTGTTGTGTTATGTGTTATAATGTTCCAATTGCTCCTATAATTTTGAACCAATGAACAAGATTGAAGAAAGGTCTAATTTCATATTTCAAGGATAATGATGTAACTACATTGAAAAAACATGTGGATGTGGATCATTGACTAATCACAAAAAAAGTTGAGGAAAAAGTGAATAATAACATGAAAAGTCTAATTGAAAGCAATTTACAAAAAAGACTTATAATGATTCTAAGTGCCATTTCTAATTGTTTTGGAATCATGGACCTTTTCAAAAAAGACAATGTGTAATAGAAAGAATTTCTAGAAAACTTGGGTCCTTTTGTTATCAAAAATCATTTGCATGTTTAGTTTGTTGAAAGCATTTAGTTAAAACATTTAACTTCCCAGAAACTTTTATTAAGAAGTGTTATCAAAAACTTGGTTCAGAAGACTAAACAAATTTGTCTTACTAGTTTTAGGAAATTATGTTTGCCATTGTAAGTTTTGATCTTTGGATGTCCAAAGGGGCACATGACGTTTTTACATTGGTAGTGAGTTTTTTGGGAGAATATTGAATGACAAATATATTACGATTAACATGTTTGAACTATTTAAAACTTCAAACCATTCTTTGGCAAAAAAATTGCAAGATTTTTTTAAGCAATATGATTTGACAAAAAAACCATTTGCTTTGAAGGATCTAATCTAAATACAATGGGTCTAGTCACCTAGAAATAATTAAGAACACTAAGACATAAAGTTTCTTAGGATTTGGCTCAGCCAAATTTAACAAATTTTACTATAACAATTTTATCCATTTTTATTCATCAAATGAATTTCAAATACATGAAATTGAATGTGAACACATATAACAAATGGATAAATTTTCAACAAATACACATTTCAATACCTTATGTTAAATAGAACTTTAACTTATTTGGAAGAAGTTTATTATAAAAAAAACCTTTGAAGTATACAAACTGTGGGAATTGAACTTAATTTACATATTTTTCAAGATATCATGTTGGAAATTTATGCAAAAGGTGAAAACACACTAAAGGTGAACCATTTTGCACCCCAAAAAAATGATGTATAATGAGTATTGTAGAACACAATACTCTAAAATCTTGATGGCATCCTTTGGCTACCCTAAACTCAAGCTATTTTTTTGGAATTTACATGATAACATTTTGAAACTCAAAGTTCACTTTTAGTGAAAATTGATCTTGATCCAACAATTAGATGAAGAGACTTCGATAATATATATATACATTTTGTTGATGGTCATAAAGTCTCATGTTTGTGATTGATGAAACATTACCAAACAAAAGAAAACTTTTTAAAAATGCAATTTCCATCTATAAAATTTCCTCCTCTTCATATGGTAGAGCTTTTTTTTCTTAAAAAAGATATTATTATGTATTTATTGTTTTAAAAATGAAAAAATACACATTTATTGAATGGATTTCATCCAAAAATTTTAAACTTCTAAATGGTCCTACATTTGATTAATGTATATCAATATCTTTCAACACAAAAAAACCACTCAAAAATTCCACCCAAAACCCTAATTTTAAAGTATATATGCAAATTTTCAAACGTTATGACAAATATTACTTTGTGACAAATATACTCCACAAGTTCAAAATTTTCAATGTTTGTTGAGTTTTTAATAATAGTTGATTAGTTTAAGTATAAAGTTAAACAAATATACTTAATCCATGATATATCCATGATGTGATGTCCATATCTCATCAAAAAAATTACTTGTAGAAAGACTATGTTGTGACTACAATTTTGGGGAGCCTACTATGCTTTCACCCAAAATAAATATTTAATTGACATTGTATTTTCCATAAAATTTATCCATGCACTCCCACACAAAAATGAACTTTTGTGAAAGACACATTATTGAATTTTATAATTTAAAAGGTTAAAAGCACATTTGAACCCAATGCATGTGTAATAACTAAAATTTGTATCAATTTCAATTCCTTTTGCACTTTTAATCATCAACATGAATATGTTTTTCAATTTTGGGGATGAATGGTGCACATTTGATAAGCAAAAAAACATTCAAAATCTAAAAGCATTGTTGGACAATTATTTTCCTAGTAGTTTATGAACATCAAAGGACTTTCAAAAACCTAATGAAATGACCCCAAATTCATGGAGGAGCAAGATCATTACAAATAAATACAATTGCAAAAAGAAATTTGTAATTTGGATAACTATAATACATGAACTTGTTTCTCGAAATAGATAACATGTAGTTTTACACTGTGTTGGACAATTGTTTTGGCTCCTTTTATTATGACTACATTGCAATGATAGTTACACTCAAGTCTATAATTAGTTGTGACACTTTGGGTGTGGAGGAAAATTAAGGGGACATGATTTTGACATGTTTTTTTTAAAGGCATGTTAACATGCAACTACAAAAAAATAAATTTATAAAGGCCTTCAATATGTTTCCATCAAATATGTTTAGTTAGATTTGTAGAAGTGTATAACATGGCCTAGGAAATGGTGACAATAGTGGATGAAATCTTGCATTCCTATAGGTCTTGACCTCAAAAATTGAACACGTTAATGAAAATAAAGTAAAATTTTCAAAAAAAATCTATTTTATTATCCTTTATTGTATAATTCTAGTATTTGATTTAGGATTTATTCTTGTAATTTTGCAAGCAAAGTAATAATGTTTCAAGAAGCTTTATAATTTTGAAATCCATTATCCTTGTTATAAAAGGCAAATTGGTGCCTAACCATGTTTCCCTCCTTTTTCACATAGCATATATCACAAATTATTTTTGGTTGTTTGTTAGATCTTATTGTCATTGTTTGTTTTTTAAACCAGTCAAGGGGTCATTGGTTAACATTTAACAATGATATACACATAGCCATAACCATGAACCTTAAACTAAAAGAAAAAATTAATTCTTCTTATTTCTTATTTTACATAACTTGATGGAAGATGATTCAAGGATGGGTATGAATTGAAAAGCTTTATAGTGAACATGAAAAAGGAAATATATGGGGTCATTGATTATTTCCTTTCTTTCTTTCTTGATAAAATATGATGAGAGAGGAGAATTCACAATATGTTATTCCTAATGTTAAATCTTGGATAAAAAAACTCAAAATTAATATCCTCTTCTATTAATTGTTAGCAAAAGGTGATCATAATTAAAGACTATGATAGAAGATCCTTATTTTCAATGCTTTTGAAGTTTTATCATCATTTGCATCCATTTATTGCAAGGTGGACATTCTTTTCCTAATAGAAATGAAGAATATTGTAGTTTGGATATTTTTGCAATGGTGGTGAATAGTAATAAACCTATGAAGAAGCTTGTAAATTGAGAATTGTTCATATTTCAAAAATATAATGTGGATGCAAAAGACATATAGTGCCCTTTTGAAATGTGGGGAAAACATGAAACCATATTCCCAACCATTGGCTTGACAAATATTGAGAATTGTTGGTTCTCAAATTGAAATTGAAAAAATCTTTTCTTTTGTTTGCATATTAACTAATTTAAAATATTATCAAATATAATCAAATAACCTTGAAATTTTGATTTTTATGAGTAAGAATTTACCTAATGATGAGAATGCAAGTTTTTAGACTCCTTTTAATTTGGTAGAATTAGCCTTCAAGGGGGGTCGAACTCAGAAATGCACCACTTTTTGTGCCAAACTGAGTTTGATCCGGTTTCGACCCCGTCTTTCCTTTTTCCTGAGCGCTTCCATTGCTGTTACATATATTTTCACTACTCCTGCATGTACAACTACTATAATAACCTCAAACCTTGTGCATTAAATGCTGATTTTCAACATTTCATACCCAGATTTAATAAAACTTCCTTACTTTGCGGACCTCACTCAAAGAGGGGACAGGGGGGTGAAAACAGGCCCAAAGAGAGGGTGAAAACAAGATTACTTTAAGGAAAACTCTATTGTATGTAGTAATTCTTGCCTTGGCCATTTCAAATGTTTCAAAACTATATCTTAATGTTCTTTTGCTATTTTCCTTGAACTTGTAGTGAAACATTTGGTTCTAGTGTTGAGAAAGTTGTCTAAAATACTTGATTTTTTTTAAAGAACCATTTAAATATAACCTACTAATATGAATGAAAATAAGGGTTTTAAATAAAGCCCCATGCAAATGTTATCATGAACCTAAACATATAAACATACATAGATCACATGGTGTAAGGGCAAGGAGGTTCTTATGCCTACTTCTTCAGAGTGGGAAGGATATTACACTACAAGTGGGCATAAATTTGTAATTTTTTCCAAAAAAATTTGGGACAAAATTGGGAAATTCTGTTTTTCCTTTGTATATAATAACTAAAATTTTGTTGGAAAAATTTGACAAATTTTCAACATAAAAAAAGTGGGGGGAAAAAGAAAAGAAAAGAAAAGAAAGAAAAACCTACTTACTCTTGAGTCTTCAGGGCCTTCATTTGAACCAAAATTCCGAGATTTTTAAACTGAGGAATTATGAACTAATATAATTTCCACAAAATGTGGAAAATTGGGTTGGCCCAGACATCTAGGTCATAAATTCGGCAGCCTCTGTGTAACCCTAATTCTCCACCCCCTACAAATCCCCAAACCCTAACCCTAAAACGGGGTTGCCATGCAAGAATACATTGTGTGTGTGCCGTGCTGACGTGCTCGCTGTTTGCAAAAATTTGCGAGGAATTTAAGAGTGGGGGAGGAAAGGCGGGGCAAAAGGGAATGCTCAAGCGAGATCTCTCTTTCTGTCCAAATCCCGTAGAATTGAGATTGAATATTTGTTATTGTCTGCATTGAGTGAATTGGGAGTTTCGGGGGTTTAAAGATCTGCTTGGATGTTGAGCACGTTGCAAAGCAAGGGAGGTAGTTTTTGTGCACCCAATTTGTGGTCACGAATACTTCCTTCGCGGTTCTGTCGTTGCTCGGACGTACCCAATTCTTCCGTCTTCTCCCTTCTCCTTTCTGCGCGGTTGCCTTTACAGACTTACTTCACTTGTCAGCTGCGGTGCAGTAGCTCCCATAGTTCTTCGTTGTGGAATCGATCTCCTCTACTACAAACATCTTCCTCACTGCGCTCCCAATTCTCCAGGTTTTTTTCGGAACTCCATTGGTAGCCAGAAGAATGTCAACTCCCGTTGTCAATTAGAAACCTCAGTAGTCCTCAATTTTTTGTTTTTTCTATCGGATTTGGTAGAGTATCGGCAGCAGCAGCAGCAGCTGGATAATTCGAGAGCCAGCAGTATATAGGAGTGGGGAGCTTTTGTTCTTTTGCTTTTCTGATCCCTTTGAGGCTAGACTTGAGGCAAAAGCCCTGGACCTTAAACCCTAAACCCCAATCCTTTGCCTCACCCTATCGACTAACCTTAAACCCGAACTTTGATTCTTGAACCTTGAGACTCTGATCCCTTCTTGCTGATTGATCTCTAACAACTCCCAAGTTTAAATGGAACATAAATTTTAAAGTTCAGACAGTGGAGCTTGAATGATCAACTGTACTATCCCAGAGAGTAGTCTCAACTCCTTAACTCTATTGACCCGCAGCACATCACAAGGGTTGTTAATTGTGCATCTCTTCATAGAGCAAAGACAACTCTGACTGTTTTCTGAATAACCTGATGACTTCTGGCAGGTGTGGAGCTGTTAAGCTTGGAAGAATTCCATTGACTTCCAGCTCGGGAAACTATTGTTCAGGGGATAAAAGGAGGCATCTGCATTGCATAAGGCATACTGTCACTGGAAGTATGACCCATCATAGGAAACTAAGAGGTGAAAAACCTACCACACATTCAGTTCGTTCAGTGCAAGTGGAAAAGAAAGATGTCAAGGCAGATTTCACAGTAAAGTCCAGTGATTTTACGGAGCCTCATGAGGTACAAGTAAGTGCAAAGTCAGCAGCTACTTGACTTTTTTCTCTCGTGTTTAGGCATGAGAGAGGAAACACACATGCTCAAATATGTGCTTTGCTATTGTCAATGACAGAAATTTGTTCTCTTGATTTAAGATATGGTACCTTGTGCAGGCTATTGATGGTTTTGCAACGAATTCAAGCATGGTCTCATTATTAATTTAGTACTCATTCATGTCATGTGCTTCAGAAGATTCTCAACAACAGCAAAAATACACATTGGGAGTTGCATTTGAAAGCTTTACAGGATGCTGGCAAACTCAACACTCTCTCAGTTGTGGAGCTTCGTGAATACATGAGGTCTGTCTTTACCTCCAAGTTGGGATTGCATCAGATTGGCAACTTGTGATTTCTGCAAATGAATCAGATCAAATGTTTCAATTTTAACTGCATCACACTTTCATACTGCAATCCAGCAAATTATCTTCATCAGGCTTGTTTAAATAGCTTTTGCACTTGGGATTCAGATTTTGCAAAGAATTAATCCAACAGCAACTGCTTTCTGCATTCAAGTCTTTGATCCTTGGATTTTGTGGTTCTATTTGGCAGGAAGATGGGGAAATCTGTTGTGGGCCGTAAGGATGAGCTCATTACAGAAGTAAGAAGCTGGCTTTCTGCAAGTGAGTTTCTGCTATAATAACAGGGTGTATTAGGATGCACTGAATTCTATGATAAAGAGATTTTTCAAGCTCTGGACACCAGGGTTTGTAAGCCCAGTCCCGCGTCTTATGTCCAGATCACTGAATATGGCAATGGACACATTGTGATTGTCACTTTTGTCATGGGGTTCAGAGGTTGAGATCACATTTCTTTGGCTATGAACTTAGACATGACCTCTTGACAAGATTTTCCAGTCTGATGGTTCAAATTTGATTGCAGATCTGCAGGAAGATCCAATTAGTCATGAGTCCAACCAATCAAATGCAGCCATAACCAAAAGTGTTATGAAAAAAATCCAAAAGGAAGCTGGAGATAAGACTAACCCACAGGACGACAAATGTCTGGGACCAAAACAGAAGAAGAAAAAGAAGCAGAGGGGACAAGATGACCTCCCTGACTTGGCAGAATATACTGCTGATGCAGATGAGGTAGGGGATCCTCCATCCAAAAGAAAGAGGAGAGAGAGCCTCCCAAAACGGATTCTGAGTGCTTTGACAGAGACGAATGGAGAAAACTATCCTTGGACGGTTCTGGTTCATAGGAAACCACAGCCTCATTGGGTGGCTTATAATCCTGCGTTAATGAGGCCATCACCACCAGCAACCTCAGACAATACCATGAAGCTTTTATCATGGAATGTGAATGGCTTACGGGCACTCTTGAAAGAGAAAGGAGTTGAGCATGCAGAAGGATCATTGATTGCTCGCCTGGCCCTTAGAGAAGATTTTGACATTCTTTGTCTACAAGAGACAAAACTACAGGTATCCAAGTTTCTTCCTTTCTTCTGCTGTTTCAAATGAGTCTTTGCACATCTTTGACTGTTAAGAATGTATTCCTGACTGTTTTTCCTACCTGTTGAACTTGTGGGGTTTGTCTAGAGAATGAGATTTAAGTATTTGTTTAGTTGAGTTATGTCTTGTTGTGTTGCCATGTGCCCTTTGGCATTCTGTGAACATACTGTGAGCATGGTTCTTATGGATAATCTGTTGGGTTTATCTGGAATGTGTTGTTTTGCTGTCTCTGATAAATTCTTTCTGCTGTCTTCATGTTCCTGCAGTTTTTACACCTGTTGTGGTTGTTATCCTTTGATTACTTTTTTCAAGGATCTTGTGGAGCTTTATTTTGAAATTTTAAGTTCTATCCTCCTCCGTATGATGCCTTACTGTGAACTTGTGTAATTGTCCTCCATGGACAGGAGAAGCATGTTGAAGAGATACAAAAGTCTCTGTCAGAAAGCTATGCAGAAAGCAGTTGGAGCTGCAGTACTAGTAAACTTGGATACTCAGGGACTGCCATCATCTCTCGTGTAAGAATTATCTGTATCGTATCTGTATTGTCGATATAACCTTGTTCAAATATTCTGAGGTTTGCTGGACATATATATTTATATATAGCTGTGTTACCAACCTAGAATGGCTTCTTATTGATTCTAGGGAAGTGCAGAATAAGCCTCTATCTGTGCGATATGGACTGGGCATTCCGGAGCATGATACCGAGGGGCGAGTAATTACTGCAGAATTCAATGACTTTTACATTGTTGTCAGTTACGTCCCCAACTCTGGCAATAACAGACTGGTATCTCCATATTTCTTCTGTTATTTTTGAAAAAAATTGAAGTGACCCAATGGATCTCTAGAATCTGTCTGCATTGCAAATATCATGTTTCTCAATCTGCTAGGTGGAGACTTGCTTGTTTATAGTTTTCTGCATCTTGGGTTATGTAAGCTGTATTAGCTGATTCATATTTGTGCAAGTTTTCGCCCATCTAAATCTATGTTGACATATGTAGCTAGTCAACCCTCTGTGGTTCGCATCCTTCCACAAGCCTAATCAGTTTTCTTATGAACTTCAGATAGTGCAAATTGCATCTCCAAAATATGTACATGTAATGGGTATTGTGAAGAATAAATACAATTACAATTCTGAAAGCAATTTTGTTGACAGTTGGAGATGTAACTGACTTTCTGTCTTTCTTTGTTTCTTTGTCTTGTCATTGTTGTTGTGGTCTGTTGCTAGCCAGTAGTATGGCTGAGTCTTCCTGTTGCTTCCAGAATTGCAGCAGAAACTCAGTTCGTAGGTTGGTGCTCATCACTGGCCTTTACCCACTATAGGGAGCTGATAAAGTCAGTGGGGAAGTTGTGGTAGTTAAGTCACTATCATACATACTACTGTTGATGGTCCCTGAACAGGTGTGAGACTGGCACTTTTTGTTCATACCGGTGTGTGTTTTTTGTTTTTTGTTTGTTTCTGTCTTCCCTTGTTTGGTTCTTTCTATGGCTTCCTGAGGAAGAGTTATCCTTGCTGTTTCTTCTTCATTGTGAGAATGGAGATTTCTCTATTCTTATGAAAGATATTTGTTGACAGTTGGAACTCGTTTTTTTTGTGAATTTCAGATAGTGCAAATGCATCTTCACCACAGAAGTGTATGTATGCATGTGGTCGAAGAATAAATCCACTTATGTTTTTGAAAGTGAATTTTTGATGACAGACTTATCGCACTGAGAAGTGGGACCCTGATCTTAGTCATTACCTGAAGGTAGGTTTTTCAGGCATTGTGTTTCATTCAAAAACCTTTCTTGTACTTTTTGAGCTTGAACTGCATCCAATTGTAGCATGAAGGATTTCTAGGGTCTACAGCAAAGTGCTTTGGATTTTGTTTGTTTGGAGTAATTCTTAGTTTGCTCAAATCAGAGAATGCATGTTCTGATCCACAGGTGTTGGAGCAGACAAAACCAGTCATACTGACAGGCGACTTGAATTGTGCACACCAAGAAATTGATATTCACCATCCTGATGTACAGACCCCTAACCCTCATTAGCAAATGCTTTAGTTTATTAAGAGTTTTTGCTGTAATTTGAAGTGCTGTATTGCTAATCCGTAATTTAGTTGAGCTTCAGGAGGCCACTTTTTAACCACTTTATGATGATAGTGTGATGACTTTTGCATTCCAGCAATTTACTGCACGTACCTACAAACCAGGGTGATCATCCATAAGATGATTTAGCCAGATTTGGCTACAGACTAGATATGAAAGTAAAAAAAATCCAAAATCTTTCTATATTCTTGGCTCCCTACTGGAACTTATCACAAAAACCTGGTGATTTGGAAACTTGTTTTTTCAAAATCTGGCGAATTTTGGCCATTTTTTCCATGGAAAATCCTTTGTATAGGTCAAAATCATATTTTTCAGGTCAAAATTTTGCCACCCAAAAAAAAACACTGATACAAACAGGTTTATGGTTTGGTTTGAGACAGGGCAACTTACAAAGCGCAGGCTACACACCTGAAGAAAGAGCATCATTTGCAAGAAATTTTCTGGAGAAAGGATTTGTGGACACATTCAGAAACCAACATCCAAATGCAGTTGGCTACACCTACTGGGGCTACCGCAGTGGTGCCCGCCCTAAAAATCAAGGTAAGTACTTGATCATGAACTTTTCCAGAAAATCTCATAGAACCATTTCTTGATGCATTGTGCTTTGTGTTATGACAATAAGAAACATTTTAATGGATGTTCACTTGGTGCTGTCATTGCATGACCCATTGGTTTGTGTGACTTATCTCTCTCTGGGCTTTCTTCTGTGGCTATTGTGCACCACAGAAAACAGAGGCAAACTGATCTATCTACAAGGTATATCTCTGAGTGAAGGATGTTTATTACTGATGGTGCACTTTCCATGATCGGCAGTTTGAAACTTTGTTGTTACTTGGCAGGTTGGCGGCTGGACTATTTCCTTGTCTCAGAATTACTCGCAAATCGTGTTTATGATTCATACATCCTTCCTGATGTCGATGGGAGTGATCACTGCCCCATTGGACTTATCCTAAAGATGTAGGTGACATCATTATAGTCACACCAAGATGGAAGCCCTATTGACAACCATCAATCAAACAATTTTGATTAGTTGAGGCTCTGTCACATCTTATTTAGAAGAGCAGCCAGCCATGCTCGCTAGCTGCTATAGATTTTGCCACCACTACATTCTCTTATATTTGAACATTGCATCAAAGACAAGATGACCAGAACTTGATCACAGTCAAGAGAGATGTTGAATATTGAGCAAAAGCCTCATTTTAGGGGGAAGGCTGAATTTGAGAGCACCTATGTGTCATGATTAATGAAGTAACAGCTTCAGGATCATGTCCAGTTGGAACCATATGTTCACTTTCAGGATTTCCATCACTTAGGTGCTTGCAGCACTGAATTCTAACAGCCTTAACCCACAGAATACCAATATGGGGACATTGGAAGTGAGGTATTTTCCTTGTGAAACTGCAACTTTGAATGAACAAAATGCAGATACACTACTGAGCTTAAGACATTGCATGACATCATGCCAAGTTTTAGACATTCAATCATGTCTTCTGAATTGTCCATTAGAATCTGAGTCAAGGATAGAAGCTATGTGAGTGAAGAAAAACACAGACTTCACAGTTTGACACACCAAAGAAAGACAAACTTGCAAGTGAATCGACATAAGCGTTTTAAAATTCCATTTACTTTTTGTCTGTTATGAATGAACATCCTTGACAATGCAAATTTGGAAGATGCAAAACTACTCCTGCTGTGAGAAGGAAGTAGTTCCCAACACAAAAGTCTGCTGCAACATAGTTACCTACGAGACAGAATAATTGGTTGTGAAAGAAATGATCATGTGTTCTTCTGTGACAACCTCACAGACAATCACATGCACTTCTGGGACCCCCTCCACACTCTATTTTGCTGGTATTGACATCAATTCTGCAAGCCAAACAGCATCAAATTAGGTTATTTTATTTCCAGTTCAACCAGATGGAGAGTGTCTCCTCTTGCCAGTCTCAAATGTGGCAAAAAAATGCTGTTCTATGCACAGGAGTTCATTGATTCCTTCAATAGTGTGAGACTACCTTTGATATCAGAACTGGAACTTTCTCCACTCTGAGTTTGAATTTCAGAGCAGTTCATCATTGAAAAGCAATCGTGAGTCTCTCAAGACTCCTAAGCTTTCTGATTTGTTTTGCTTGATTAATGAGGGAAGTCCATGATAACCTGCTCCTGAATTTGATCAAGAGTAGGTAGAGCTCAAAGTTCAACTAAAGGCAATTCATCTCGATTCAACATTCCAGTGCACTGCAAGTTGTTGAGATCTCAATGCAATGCAATGGACTTTAGACTTTTAGACTTTGTAAGCATCTCAAACTTTGCACAATACTGCAACAGATGCTGTAACCTAAAACATTCACTCCCATTTGAGGATTCCCCTAAGAAGCTGCTTTTTACCTGGTGAGCTCTTGTAGCTTCTTCCTTGATCCGAGCATCCCTTTCGTCCATCGCCCGGTCCCATGCATCATTCCTTGGATGCTTCGGCTGCAAGCAAAATAGTATATCCCCAACGCCATTCCCAGAAAGGAACCCTCAATGCAAATGGTTACAAACAAACGCTCACAAATTAGATCTGGAGCATTCAGGTTTGGGAAGAAGCTCTCACATAGACAGATATTACAGGAAGACATAGACAGAGAAAAAATACACACAAAGAAAACCGAATAAAAAAATCAAACATATTCAGGAATCTCTGACAAGGAAACGATCATCAACAGGGGGACAAAAGAGAGGCGAAGAAGAGGACACAAACTTTGCCAGTGGTGAATTTGTTGATCACATCCTGCGAATTAGCCATGACAAAAATCATGGCCGAGATGACGGCCATCGGCAACATCGACTCCCAAGACATCGTGACTCCGCTACACTTTCACTTTTTTTTTTTTTTTTCCCAGAGCCGAAACAAAAAGCAAATCCCAAAGGCAAGCAACACAAAACAACTGCCGCGAGGTTCTGAAGCTCGAAGACCGCAGCGAGCGAGCGAGCGAGGTTCTGAAGGTCGAAAAGCTGTTGTGATGCCGATCCCCAAACCCTAATTCTTTCTCGTGGAGGAACGGTCTGGGTAGATGACATTCTGCACGGAACGGTCTGGAAAGATGACATTCTGTATGGAACAGTCTGGGTAGATGACATTGTGCATGGAGCAGTCCGGGAAGTATGATATTCTGACCTGTGGGATGGGGCATGGCCATGAGTAAAATTAACCTGCCCCCTGGGGCGAGTTTTATTTTTCTATTATAAAAGAGCCAAGAACTGGGCAATTTGAGCAAATCCATTATAACAAATTTTGCATAATCCATCAAGTTTATTTTTGAATGGGTAAAAGAATCCATCAGAACCAATTGTAATGAGACTTGAAAGAATCCCTTTTCATCCTGCACCTTGGTTAATTCTCGTAACTGGTGGCCTTTCATTAGTTACAAAGTTCATAATCCATCATGAATTTGTTTTGCAATGCATATGATTATGATGGATTTTGTCCAAATTATGGTGACTAACAACTCATGTTCAGCACTAAATAATCTTGAAGACAGCCTATTGCCCCAAAGCAAGAAGAAAACAAACAAACAAGCAAAACACTTCCTAAATTTCAAGGAATTCAACAAAGGTCCATCCTCTCATACAAGGGACAATCCAAACCATTAGGACATCTCAATGAGGTAAAGCATTTGGAGAAAATTTGTAGTGTACATGAAGGGCACCTTTATATCCATGAATTCCCCTCTTTGTTACAAAAGTGCTTTGCACATATTCTTAAGGCTACCAATTGGTTTCATTGTATTTTTGTTACAAAAATGCTTTGCATATATCCTTAAGGCTACCAATTGGTTTCATTGTATTTTTGTTACAAAAATGCTTTGCATATATTCTTAAGGCTACCAATTGGTTTCATTGTATTTTTGTTACAAAAATGCTTGGAATATATCCTTAAGGCTACTAATTGGTTTCATTGTATTTTTTGTTAATATTTTTGACATGTAAAGACCTCCCAAAAACTTACATGTGTATTCAGATGGCATGTTCTAAAGTGGAATTCGACTTTCAAGAAATGCTAAGGTTTTCCGTTTTCAAGAAGGACGATATCATAGGGAAGTATCACTCAGTATCACTCATTCTTTAGACTTTGGAAATATCTACCATTTGTTTGGATAATCTCATCTGTCAAACACATTTCACTAGTCTTTACATTCGGTCAAACCAGCAAAGGTTCCATGACTTGCACAAAAATGAACTCAGGGTTGTTCATTGTAACACCTGGTGAACATTCCTACAAATGTGGGACTGAATGAACTCAGCATCTCGAGTTGCATATCTCGAGTTTATGGTAATTGGATTACTGCCAATATCTAATATTAATCCTGTAGTTTCTCCAAGAAGTACAAAGCCAATGAATGAAACATGACACCATTGACTTTTTTGCAACACAATTTTTCCTCAGACAAAGCGTCCTGATTGATATGGTACCGGTTCATCAAGGAATACAACATAGGAAAAACGGTACCGGTTCATCAAGGAATACAACATAGGAAAAACGTGCGGAAGTAGAGATGTGTATTGAGATATTTGGGAGAGAGGAAGGTCGCGTGTTAATATACAACTCAAAACAGAACAGTAGATTCTATACCAGACTGCAGCAATTCAGTACAAGCTAGAGATATTTTAGATACACATCCTGAAAGCTATCAGATATGATCCCAAAGCATTGGCGGTTAAAGGGTCAATGAGCAGTCATATGAGCCCCAGCTCGATAGACAAATGGTGTACCCTACATTGAGTACATGAAGAAGAGTTGTTGATTCGTAGAACATTTAGGGGTTTGTGAATGCCGAAGATCACAGTGAAAGCATGTATGGCAGTTCACCTTACAGAACAAAAAGACGTTCCTTCATAACAATAAAAAGCCCTCTCTATGTACATGAATTGGAAAAAGCTATGAATTTGAACGACAACTATGCAAACAAATTGCAGTTTGTATAAACAACTTCAATTACTTAAAATGGTCAGAAGATCTCCACAAGAGGGAAGATAAGGGTGTGTACACAGAGAGAGAGCTCCCCTAAGCCATTCTGTTCTGAATTTGGCGATGAACATGAACCAGAAACTCCACATATGAAAACCCCAATGGTGACTTATCTTCCACCAAATACGAGAAAAAGAGATATTCTACACATCACAGAAACCACACAATTTTGCTCAGACTCTTTCAGACATACTTTAAATCATGGAAGTACATATTTAGCCATGACTGGGAGGACAGTTTTGAAAGCTGTCCTGAACATAAATCTACCTGAAGATTATACCCCAGCAAGCTTTGGACATAGTCAGAGACTTGATGTGCAGGAGGTGAAGAAAAAGAAAAAAGGAAGTTAAGACATGCTATAAAGATTAGTGTTGATGATATAGTGGACACTTTGAAAGAGCAACATCAGGGCACATATAAGAGCAGCAGATAGTTGCAAGAACTTTCCATTGACCATTGCGATAGTGTAACCTCGAAACAAGGGTGCATGGTTAAAGTACCAAGAAAGTGCAGGAGATAAAAGAACATTACCTAATGGATCTCCTCTCTTCAACAAACGCAGCCTGTATTGACAAACCCATTCAGCAGATTGCATGAGGGACTCAGATTGACCAGCCTAACAATACTATGATAACTTATTTCTTGTGACCCCTTACTACTGTACAGGAGAAGAGTGTGTATATGATGTAAAAAAAGAAGATGAAACATCCACTAAGGTCAAAGTTTTGAAAAGGAAAAAAGAAATACCGTAGGTATGAACACCGTTGACGCCGAATTTCATTGACTACTTCATTCAGCCTCTTTGACAAGTCATTGTTGTACTCTTGCAGCAAAAACTGTATCAAACATATGAAAACAGATCCTCCCATCAAAAGTAAAACCTCAGGCCAACATTGACATAATAAGCTTTTCATTGCTGAATTGCAACTTTCAGAGGGATACATGTCAGTGTTAAGGGAGAACTTTTCACCTGTCCAGAAACCACTTCTTCAACAGATTGCACACCAAAGAGTTGGCGAAGAATTTCACTTGAGGCTTGCCTGCCCACATAGAAGAAGCCATCCTCTCCATTTTCCAAAAGGAAAATGCCATCATTGTCCAAATTTTCACTAGACAATGGCACTACTTTCGGCAATATTGCACCCCCCAGTTCCTCCTGGAAAAATGAGACACAAAGAGTTGTTAGAGGACCCTCAAGACCAGCTCTGTAATGGTTTTCTACCCAAAAGTTGTGCACTGTATGGAACTAACCTGGTTGTGACAAACCAGTGTGGCAGATAGAAATAACTGGAATCAAGGGTAGTGCAAACACAAGAAGCTTCAGCAAGCTATCCTGACTCAAAGTAGAACCCTACATAGATACTGAAAGAACAGGACTTATACAAAATGTGAACAGAAAGATCTCAAGAGCACATTATCCTCCTGATTCTGCTATTCTATGTCCTCAGATATCAAGATGCCAACTGGAAGGTGATGACAATTTGAGGTGTCTAATGTGCTGCAGAAAGAACTAGCCCAATCTTCCAAATGGATGAAGGAGAGGGCTACCTTGGATGGAAGATTGTGAAGAGCAAACATGCGGGGATAGACTAGGGGAATTGCAAGAGAAGCTGAAAGTGATGCAACACGGGTGAGCCAGTAAGACCGGTCATCAACCCGCACCTCCGATCGCAGTCCCACACTTTTTGTTAGAGCTGCCATAACACAAACCAAACCAGTAAAAGAACTTATATCACAGGTACACCAGTCTCAATTAGCAGATACTCTTTCAAGGTCACAAACATCATGTGAGGGTTTTGTAAAAGCCTCTTAGAAATTTCTTAATGTATGTGGAGGGCATGTTATAACATGTAATAAATCTTCTCTGCCCTGTGTGCAGGCATTCTCACTTCCCACAGTAGGCTTTTCAAAAAACATAAAGCCCCCCACTCTGATTTTTGCATTGGTTTTTATACCATGTACAGGCCACAGGCAAGGGCATAACCATAATCAGGCTTGCGCTTGGCTCTCACCTAGCAAACCCTCATTTCAGTAATGCCCTCAACCTCAAGCTTTACCCTACAGTTCGGAGATCCAGCAATCTGCTTGGAAACCTTACACATACATCTCTTCCTATGTATGTTTCTGATCAGGATTCCCAGACATTTCAGCACTGGACTCCTACTCCATAAGAATATTTATGAAATTTGCAGAGAAATCTCTACAACAACAATTTGAAGGTAAGATAACAAGAAGCCAGTCACAACCTTATGAGACTTGCATAAGGAGCACTTTCAGAATCGATGCCAATGATCATGGATTCCATGAAGAGGTGGAATAGCAAGCATACCCATAGTGTAGAGAGGCAATAACTTCAGGGCTTCAGGGAGGATAAGCTGCCCAGAGGAAGATGCTGTAGCGCAAAATTTACGATATGTATAGAGTATTGTCACACACTGCACTATTAACTGATCCCTTACTTGCACCACTGGTGTTGTCAGCACATTGTGGGCAGCTGCAAAACCACAACAACATCAATTGAGACAAGTCCTGAAATCAAGTCACTAGACTGTGGGAACATGAGATAAGCTGATAACATAGGATCCAAGTTGTAAAGTCGACTCTGATGCCTGGAAAAAACAGTAGATGCTTAAATGGATTTCAGGAGCCCTGTGAGTAGTATGTGTTTGGAGGAATTGCTTTTGAATATCTTTGACATACATGTCATAACATTGCAGGAACAGTATGGATCTGGATGGGTAACAACTTCTACTCCCCATAAACAAAACTTAGGTTGATAACACAGGAGGAGAGTTGACTAATCAAATAATGTCAACAGATTCAACCAATGCTTACATATTGATCCAACACAATGCAGAGGGAATGTCCTTCCCAAAGCCTAGAACAGGGAAACCACAGAATCACAGATGATGAAACCTTACACAAAAGGATGTGTACGTACCATGCTTTAGCAGGTAGGTGAACTGAGCATCCAGATCAGCCCCACGGAAAAGATTGCTGAGGACAGTTGTGCAAGAAAGAGAAAGGGTGTTGATGCGAATTCGCCTTTGTCCATCCACAGTTGTGTACAGGAGTGCAGACTATCCAGAGGAAAAGAAACAAGCATAAGCTCTAGGTAACTATTATTAGACCCACATAGGTTGCCATAAAAGGGTGCAACAACTAAATCCAAAATGCTGCTGCATGTACCCAAGCATTCTTGGACTAGAGTTCATCTAATACATCCAGCCTGAGAGTTGTAGCCACATGTATAGAAAAAGAACAATATATAGACCAGCGATGTCTCGTTGAAAAGGAAGTTTTAAAACATTCACCCTTCAGACAGGATCATAAAATCTGTTCATTATGCTTGCAATGGCACTCCTGCACTCCTTCAGGTGCCAAAGATTCCCAGTTATGTTCCCCCCTATAGCAGCTATAAAATCCTACATACCCCCAAGATTAGAATGAAATTGAGTCTAACCTGGAAACAGCATTCTGCTCCATCCTGGAACTTGTCATCATGCTTGAATGTTGCCATGATTGTCTTGTCACAGTCAATCTGCAAGGTCATCATTCAAGATCAGGCATTTCCTTCCTCATACACTGGTTCTTCAAGTCAGAGCACCTCTTGAGATAGATGATTGTGAGTCCATCCCAACAGATGATGAGTGCTTTGGTTGTCTAGATAAATAATGGTGAACAGACAAACTTACTGCAGGTAGATCAACGTCAGTAGGATTACGCTTACAGAAGTTGCCATAATATTCCTGAAGTTGCAAACCCTGCTTGCATCACACCACAGTAATCATGCTTTACTAAAAGATAAAGATTACAAGGAAATCCAACACGCTGAAGACCATCTCTACCTACTGGAGTTGCATGGGTTCAGGGGAGAAGGCAAAGAGACAACACAGAAGAAAGAACTGCGAAAAGCCAAACTGAGTCAGTGACAGAAAGACCAAACTGCTGGCTACACTAGAAACTGCGAAAGGAAAGCAACAAAAGCAGAAGGAGGCTTGCCTGAGTGCAGCGGACACGCATAACAGCTTCTAGCCCCTGTGGCCGTGTCACATTCCAACGTAAATCATTGTACAGCTTTGTGGAATCCACACTTGCTTGGAACCCATGGTAGAAGTAAATCTGATTCCAAAATCCATGAGCTGTAAGTGGACACAACTCAGCATAACTCCAGTTGTGGGTTCAGAAACTAGAAAGTATTGTCACAAGTATCAAGAGCATCTCCATACTTACAATCCAAAACAACCTGAAAAAATGTTGAGAGATGACCCCCACAATATCCATGAACAGGGGAAAACAGGGGACCCCGTTGCTAAGAAACATAGAAAACCTGAGGACCCGTTTGAACAAAAAGGAAACAGAAAAAAAGATGCTTGAAAACTGCAGTCCAAAACATTGGCATTTCATTTCCATTACAACAATACCAAAAGTCACTGGCCTACGGGATTCCTACCATGCGAAATGCTTAAACCATTGACTAGCACACCTTGGGACTGCAACAATGCTTTCAAAGTCATAACAAGAGCAATAAGAAAGAGAAGCTCAAGGTAGTAAGGCATCTGTCCAAACCTGGCCTCCGGTTATCCGTGGCACAACTGACAATGAAGCAATATCAACATAACTTTGTGACATCAACAATAAGTCAACACAAACCTGCACTTGCAAAGAGAGCACCAGCACATTAGACCTTACAGAGAAATGAGCAACATGAGTTCTCCTTAACCCACTGCTGAGGGTCAAAAGTACCAATTCAATGAATTCACTATGTATTATATCACATGGTGAAAGCTGAGGTAGAACTCAGGAACTAGAAGACAGCTTTCTGTTAAAGCCAGATTAAGGTTGACTTGCTTGACCTGAACCATAAATATTCAACCAGAAGATAAAGAGAAGAAGCCACCTGGGACTCTGCGAACTCAATTGCCATTGTCTTCAATGTCTTATCCAGAGGCTGGATCAGCTTCTGTGCCTCCTGCATCAGGAAACCCATGAAAGCCGAATCACTATTGCATTTCAGAACTTGGAACCATATCAGCTGTAGATGGTCTAGGAATTACCTTCTCTCCAATCTTGCCTTCTCCCTCCCTTGCTGTCAGTGCACCAAGTCCCACTGATGGTAAAACTGCAACAACAACACAATCCCAGCAAAAGATCAACTTTAACATGAAGCAACAATACATCTGGAAGACAACATATACTTCTTACTCAGCAAGAACAATCACTTTGACAACAATGAAGTAGTAAATTGGCATGAAAACCAACTCGGACCCATATCTCAGCAGTAACAATAGATAATATGAGATTGACCAACCTGTTTGAAATACAAAAAGCTTCCCTCCTGTTGCCTTCATAGCTAAATATGCACCCTGCAAGAGCATGCAAAGCAAAGTAAGTGAACCCCTCAGATCATCACAATCATCAAAGAAACTGCTACCATGTTTGCATCTTTCTGATGTAATTTGGATTTCTTAGATTTGTAAAACTCCCACCTTCACAGCAGCACCAAATGACGATTCTTGAATTCGATTGTCCTGAAACATGCTGGGAATAGTTTCCAGCAGTTGCTCAAGATGCTCACGGCCCTGAAATATCCACCAAAATTATCCAATTCATTGGCCAGTCCACAAAACCTACATATCTTCACTCATATCAACAAAAAGGCCACTATGGAACTGATGGACTCAAGATTGGAATTAGTTGTGGTAACTTTAGTTCTTCATTTGCAACCAATGTGACATGTGCACTGCACATCAGATCACTAAGAAGGCACTTTTCCAGGAAGAGATCATAATGGTGCATCAGGTAAAAGCACCACCCTATGCTGTCTTGCTGTCCCTCTGATGTATTCAAGAACCCTAATTCAAGCCTGAGCGCTTTACTACTTGGTGCACTACCTACAGACATTGGTGTCCAGGCTTTAGCAGTTCTAGGGTGTGCACTATTACAACAATACAACAAACTGAAGGAAACACACATTGCACTACCTACAGACATTGGTGTCCAGGCTTTAGCAGTTCTAGGGTGTGCACTATTACAACAATACAACAAACTGAAGGAAACACACATTCATCAGTGAGAATTCGCAGGTCAGGAGGCCAAGGTCCTTCCATCATATAGACTGTTTGATAATGAGGGACAAATGGGTTGATCACAAGGAGGAAATAACACACCTCAGATAGTGGAACAATCAGATGATTTTGAAGGGGAGTATAAACATCTTGTATGTCAGGGACCACCAGCATGGATGGCTGCAGATTGATGATTTTGTCAGGGAAACATGACAGATCAGTCACAAGTGCCAAGAGCTTGCCCTGGAGACAGAGCCTTCAGGCTGACTTTCATATACAGTGGAGACAAGAACAGTACAGAAAGAGTGCATGGCCTGAACAACAGGAAAGAGAGAAGATTCCTACAGCTGTCCACTATTCAAATTCATTACCAGCTGTAAAAGTCCTATCTGCAGAACTAACACAAAGAGGGGAACAGAGTTTAGAAGACAAAGTTGGAAATCTGCAAGTTACAAGTGTGATTCCTGTCAATGTTGCTGTCAAATTGCACCATAGGAGGCAAAGCAGCAAAGAGTGACATGACAGAACCAAAGAGCACCCTGAGAGCTACTTGACTGCAAGGAGGCAAAGACAATACAAAGGAACTCAGAGGCCCTCAGATTGCTGGAGAGAAACAGACCGTCTGCAATTCTTTGTTGAGGTTGTAGAAGTGGATAGTGGAGTCAAATGTTGCTATGCCAACCCTTGTCTGAGGACCTTCCTGTCCAAGAAAACAAAAAGTAAACTTTAAATTCAGGAGTCACCAGCAGTAAGATGACCTAAGCCAAAAGAAATGATTGTCACTGTTGGTGTGCTCATAGTCATCAGCCAAGAAGGACAGTATAATGGTTAGCTCCAGGAGCATTCAACCAAGATCCAGAACAGGAAAGAAGAAATTTGGAAAAATCTAAACCAGTACTGATTTGCAAACAAGAGAGAGGCCTCACTCCAAGGTCTGCAAGTGCATGATTAACAGCACTGCAAGCTGCCGCCACAGCCCCACTTGAAACAGCTGTCATTGACACATCTATCAGGAAGAAAAAAACTGGTGGCATTGGAGGACGGACCTGCATTTTGCCAAATAAAGATAGACATCAATAGAAGAAGTAAGGTGGCAACACAACCTGAGACCTGAGCTGCCTCCACATAACAAACCAGTACACTGAAAAAGATTAAGCACCCACTTGATATTCTTTTGGGGCCACAAACTCAATAGTGCCTCTTGAAAGCTCTGGCCTAGAGTCAGCATCACGTCTTCTTCCATCAGGTCCTAAATTGCACTGATAAGCTTGTGGTGTTTCACTAGTATGGCCTGGTGTTCAAGGGCGAAGTCAACAACAGAACAGAACAAATGTCATCAGCAAGCATTATATTTTAAGGAAACGGTGAAACAAATCAGGCGGCATATGCAGAACCGCAAAAGCAAAGAGAAAATGAGGCAGGAGGCTCACAGAAAAGGAAAAAAATGGTTTGCAAAGCACAAGGGAAGATAAGCAAGAGTTTCATCCCAAGTTTACAAGTACTGAATATTTCCAGGCACTGTTGCCACATGGCCAGGATGAAGAGAAGACTGGAAGAACACCTGTCTATTAGGTGTCACATGTGATAGAAGAGCTCTTACCACACAAGTTGCAGACAAATCGGCTACCCTGGTCAATAAATCTCATGAATGGGTTTATGTAGGCTTTGCAGTGAGGTGCTGCACATCGAACAGGACCACTCTCGCCAAAATCTACTACCTAATTCCACCACCACATCCAATGTCAGCAACCACAGTAAATGACCAACATCTCTAAACCTTCAACTACATTCCCCAGATCTCTTTGCACAGTACAAATGACTTCTTTACACCTTGGGTCACCATCCTTTCACTGTTTGATTACATTTCTCACTTGGGATACTCATCCTCCCACCAACAATCAACATAGACTTGAAAGGCATGTCAGTAGTTGGTTGTAGTGATCCTTCAGGAGTGTCTCCAATGTAAGAGCAAGTAAGTTTCCAGATTGGATCTTCAGATTGGACTTCAGACACAGTTTGATTCTTTCTTTCCTTTAGCTGAAGTTCATGGAAACAACAACCAAAAGTGCTTTGCTGACTTCCCATAACAGTCCATCCCTTTTTTGAGTAACACAGCTGATTCTCTTTTGTCTTCAGTTGGTGCAATTTCATTTACATCTTAACCCCACCCAACGCTAAGTTCATTTTATATATTGGCTCTACAATATTGACTCCTGCCCCTCAACAGTGAGACATAATGGAGAAAATGAACTCCATACTACATTACTCACAATTTACATTTTCAATTTGAAGACCTGTCCACTCCAGTGTAAGAGCCCACAAAGGCACTATGAACTGTTGTAGAGTGACCAATCATAAACATAGGAGAACACAAATTGAAATACTTCACCTGTATAAGCTCCTCAGCAAGATCTAGAGCTAGGGGCTGAACCATGAGTGCCAAAGGCATCCCTGATGTGCTAAGCAAATCTCCAGAGCAGGGTATCTGCAGACAAATCTATCTCGTTACAGGAGCTTGTGGACAACACTCATCACCTAACAGCCCCCATCATTACTCAATCAGCAACATGCAAGAGAAAACTTATAGCAATTAGAGGGATAGGCATGTCAATTGTACCATGTTCAATGTGCACCGCATCATCCTGGGGCTGCAGTTTCCCATGTCTCTAACAACAAAGCTACTGGTAGCAGACTGGAAACAACATACAGCAGGCATTTCAGAGATGTGTTCAAAGCCACAAATATAGCCTCAACTGGCCTTTCTAGAACATTGTGTACTTTATGACAAGCAATGACATATGATGAAAAACAAGACATAATGATGCTGATGTGGGACTCCAGAAAAGGTGACAGTTCAAGCAGATCTGCAGAGTAGAGAAGATACATCAACTATCTATGTGGGACTCCAGAAACATGACAGTTCATAGAGATCTGCATGGTAACAAACAGTGAACTGACTGTACCGGAGGCACATTGCTTTGGTTCTCCACACGAGTCACATAGGTGACTGACATTGTTGTTGATTGAGGCCGTGGAATCTGATTTGGGTCAATTCGAGAAGTTGCAGATCCTGGTTGATTACCTGCTGGGGAGCCTGGCTGTGACATACCTTGAATCCCAGGAGCTACATTTCCAGGGACATGAGGCTGCCCACCTGGATGCATTTGCTGAGGAGGACCACCTGGGATAGGTGGCATAGAGGCCTGGGGAAAAATAAGGGGGTTAACTGACCTCAGATGAGAAAAACATGACAATGACAAGAAAACAATCATTCTGACATGATATTGAACTGGTAGTCCAAATGGCATACTGAAAACAAAATTAGACAAAAGCAACAACAAAGACACATGCACACATAAAGAGTATGAAACTGTTCTCAGAAGGCTCTACATCTTTTATGGCCATGGACCCACAGTCAGTTGGACAGGACAAGAAGAGTTGAGGAATAGCAATGTAGGGAGGGAAGCAAAATACCATATCCTCAACAGGCCCTAAAACCCACATGGCATTCATGCATTGAGAGTGAGAGTGAGATACAAGAGAGTAGGCCTTGTGAGAGAGAGAAAGGAGGAGGGCTGTGGATGCAAAGCTTAGAGATTAACATCCTTAGAGCCACAACAAGATGTTTAGAATTAGCACTCACATTAGGAGGTGGTGCACTGTAACCATCTGCATACACACGCCTCTGCCCAGGCTGCCATGTTGGAGGAGCTGAGTAAGGTGAGGCACTGGAAGGCTGAGCTGGCACTGAGAAGTTTGGAGGAGGAGGAGGGCCACTTGAGGACTCGAAAGTTGTCTGTCCTCCAACTGACATACCTCCCAAGTGTTGGGCTAGCGAAGGCACTTGTGAAGGTGGCTGCATATATGGTGAGGATCCCTGGCTTGCAATTTGGTTAGTGAACTGGGAGCGTGGAGGACCCATTCCTGGTCTAACTTGTTGAGAGAATTGTTGTGGAAATGACCCCACTGGTGGTCCTTGTGGAGGTCCTTGTGGAGGTCCTTGAGGAGGGCCTTGTGAGTACAAACTGCTTCCTGTTGGGGGGCCTGGTGCTGGCTTTGATGGCTGAGATGATGGCAGAGACAAATGTGGCTGAGAGAATGCTGGTCTGCCAGATGGACCACTGGTAGGGGCATATACACCAGGGGCTGCACCTGGAGGGGGCCCATGAGAACCTACAAAGGGCATATTTGTGTGAGGTGAAATGATTCAAGCAATGAGATACCATTTCATGAAAACTGATAAGAGATCCATGGCAAGCAGGCCACTTACAAATAGTAATACACTACATATCAATTCTTTTTACATCAGATGCTGGGACAGCACGTCAAAAGCAGTGGGACAGGCAGGGACTGTTGTATTTGAAAACAACAAAGAACACTGCAGCACTGAAGATCCCAAACCACTCCTGCATATCTTAGAACTGACAAAGACCTCCATCAAAGCAAAAAGACTGTGTGTACTCAACAGCACCCAATCTTCACATAAAGGAGTACACCATTTTCCTAATACCAACGAGACAAAGTAGTGCAGCTGCCAAAGAACCTAGCAGTCACCTGTGAAATTACACTTCTTGCTGAGCAGTTTGTTGGAAATCTTATCAGTCCAAACCTCAAGAGATGCAAGTTCCTCAAATTAAGCTGCAAATTTGCAGTCAACAAGGGCAACTGGCTGGCTCAGTGGCAGTTGTTAGAGCTTCTGCTCTCTCTGGCTCAAATAGAATCAAATAACTGACAATTTGTTCTGAGCCCAGCCCAACTTGTAAAAGGGCCTGTTTCCATGACAGACCCAGAGAGCTGAAGCCTCTAAAGTCAGTTTTATTGGCCCAAAGAGCAGAATGTGGGCAAGCTATCAGCCAAGGTGGCAAGAAGAAACTGACTTATCTGTTATCAAAGAGCTCTCTGTCCTCAATTTCTGTGCTTGCCTCCCAAAAACAACATCTTCATAAGTGCTAAAGAACTTCTCTATAATAAGTCAACCTGAATAGAGATGATCCAATAGTAAGGAGCCCAACAACCTACAAGTGAACAGGAAAGGAGGAAATCCAACCCTTAAGAGAAAAGGGAAAAACTGAGGAGCAGTTTGAAACCAGTGACAGTCATATGTGTTCAACAACCTTCACCAATACCATGCATGGTAGTGGCCAGCTACCATCACATCCCCACTAACTTCATCAGCTCCAGCAGTGGTGGAGAGCAATGTCAAACATAAACATCCTGAGCTTCAGCCACAGCATTGGCAGCAATAGGAATACTCGGCAATGATGCTCCCTAGGTCAAGAAAACCTTAAAAGAGAAGGAGATCATGAAGGACAACAAGAAGAAAGAGCAACTACAAAAGAAAGAACAAAAGAACAAAAAAAAACAAGGGAAAAAAAGGAAGACAAGAGAGAAACAAGGTTGAGAATGTTTAGAGTCTGATCTTTTGAGGACGTATGGTGCATATCTCAGTCAGTAACCCACAACTTCAGTTTTAGAGTTTCCTGTTTTTGAATTAAACCCTTCAAGCTCCTAACATGCAGGGACAAAATACTGCTCAACAAACCCCAGGAGGGTTAAGGAAAGATTATAAGAACTTGAGCTGGGAAATCCAAATTAGTCAAATCTCCAAACTCCCTGAATGTGACAAAAATTTCTCTTCAATCAGAGCTTTACTGCGGCTGAGTTGTCTGATAAGTAGGCTTGTCAGACATCAGGTATGTACAGTAACAATACAATCTCCCATGAAAAATGGACAAGCAAATTTGATCCTTCAACCTGTCTTTCTGTTTGTAAGCTTGCATCCTAAAATCTGAAACAGAATCCGAATCCCAGATGGTCATTGGTGGACTATATTGATATGTGTCAAGCAGGTATGACCACTGGTCTCAATACTAGCAGCTAATTGCAAGAAAGCGTCATTATTAGAGGAGAACACTGAGTCTTTTCTGTAGAACATTACTAACCTGGAGGTGGGCCTGGTGGTCCTCGTGCCATGGTGGATGCTGGTGGAGGTCGGAATGCCATGCCAAGTTGGGGAGTTGCAGCTCCATAGTTATGTCCCGAACCTGGAGGACCTGCATTAGGAGGAGCTGCAAAGGTTGAACCTCCTGCTCCACTTGAAGACTGAGCACCTCCAGCTCCAGAAAATTGAGCGGCACCAGAGAACTGCGGAGGAGGAGCTACAGAGCCACCCTGCAAAGGTCCCCCAATTTGAGGAAGTCTAGCAAATTGTGGCGGAGGACCTCTTGCATTTCCTGGTGGATGCTGCATTTCCTGATAGGGTTTCATAGGTGGGACAGCAGCATACACTTGAGCTCCAGGAGGGGCTGACCATTCTCCCTCTCTCCCCATGTGTGCAAAAGTGAATGAAAGCCTCCAAGGCGGCTACTTAGTCAATTGTGATTTTCTAGCAGAATGTGCTGCTTCAGCTGCTCATTGGACACCAAGCATAAAAAGGAATCCAAGCTCTGTTTTCGAAGATTGGTAATTTGTTGTCCCTGGTTGATGTAATTTTGCTGATGGAGCTTTGAGAACAAAAATTGCCAGATCTACTTACTGTCTTGAGACCTGATCCGTCTCCTTGATTCCCAACCCTGCCATTTAGCAAGCTCACTCACTCATTCATTCTTCCTACATTAAGGAAAAAAGGAATAAAGACAAAAACAGGAATACAGCACAGAAGTCCAAGACAATTAGAAGCTCGAAGACAAAGAACCAGTGCAGCAAGAGAGTACAATAGATCCTTGAAACCCCAAAAACAAAAGAGTCTCTCAAATATAGATTGCCGGCAAGAAGATCCCAAGGACCATGCTCACCAAAGAACGCTTCTCCGGAGATACATTACGAAACCATCGCCCCAAGCGCTACAATAAGAAAACGGAGCCCGCCAAACATACACAGACCAAAAACGCAATACAGCAGGAAATTCAGTCACATCCACCAAGAGAGAGAAGAAGAAAAGAGGAAAATGGAGAAAGCGAAGACCAACCTATTATTTCAAGCACGAGGGATTCGCAATCCGATCTGCAACAAAGTAGTTGTGAGCTCCGAAATCCTCGACGTCGCTGCTTGTCCCAAGTACTTACAATCTATTTACCTGCAGAAAAAGAAGTATACTGCGCGGGATAGCTTCAAATTTTGCGGAGGTGAGAGAGGTCAGGAATTGGTGAAGTGAGGACGAAAGAGACAACGTCGTAGGAGACGCGAGGAGAATGGCGATTGCGAGAGCTAGAGAAGAGATGTGGTGAGGATGAGCACCAAACCCTAAAAAGCTTCCAACGAGAGTATTTACAGTCTTGAGCGCAAGAGCTGGTGTTTTGGGGGTGGACGAAGGGGTATATGTATACAGTATATGTACACTCTGAGTATATACCGAACCAAACTCTACGTAGGTATTGTAATTCTGAGTAGTATATACGTATATACTGAGGGAAAACCAAGCACTAAACCCTAAAAGGCTCTGAGAGAGAGAGAGTGTGTGTGTGCGCCTTGAGCACAACGCTAGTGTATTTCAGGGGTGCGAGAAAGCGTATATGTACACCGTATATGTACATTCTCAATCAAACTCGCCATAGGTAAGTAATTTTGAGTATATACTGAGCTGATTCCATGAGTACCTATGCCAGAATCCGTCACCCTTGCCAATTCCGCCTATGAGAATCAGCCCAGTTCAATTTTGCTTTGGAAAACAACTTGAAAATTATGAATAATTAATATAATTGTACCTATTCAATTTTATATTTTAATTTTTTTTGGGGGGAAAATTTTAGAGGACAGGTCTTCATGCTTTTTCTTTCCATTTTTTAAATTTTACCTTAGTGGCGATTTTTTTTCCTTTTTTCGAGTTTTTTTCAACCTTCTTTTTTTCCTTAAGATGTTAAGTTTTAAGATGTTTCTATGTGCCATAACTTAATATGAAATCATAATTTTAATGTAATGTATGTCATAATAAATGTTACATATTGTACATTGTAATGAATGAAACCAAAAAGTTTATCTAAAACATGTGCCACGAGTGACAATTTTTTGTGTGAAAAAAACCACATTCTCTTGTAGTGCATAGAAAATTAAAAAATATTTCATTAGTAATGATGATTGAAAGTCATCACATAAGGTAAATGATTTGTGTTCATTTTTATGCTTTGTTCATGTTGTTTACTTTGTGCTTGTATCGTTGATCGAAGCACGAATATATATGCAAGCGTTTGTTCTTCTGCAATTGAAATTTCAATCATGCTTGCTTTAACATCATCTTCTTGATCTTGTTGCAAAACATTGGAACATTAACACTACCAAATGTGGTTAGAGTAAGCAATGTGCAAAGTAAGGTTAATAATTTCTAACAAAAACAAAGATAACAACCCATTAAATAAAAGCAATGCTACATGATTGCACCAACGCGATGGTTGTAATTTTCATAGTTTAAGTATGTTCATTATTAACAACATGCATTGAAACAACAACAATATGAGTAACAAAAACAATTTATTGTAAGTTCAAAGTAAGCCACAACAACACTTGTAGTTATACAAAACAAAGAGCTCACAAATCAAGAAAGTTTATTCATTCATTTCAAATTTTGGTTTTATCAACTATTCGAGATTTTGGGAATGACATAGAGAAGCATTGGAGAAAATCATTACGTACCGAATCTTGTTTGGTGGCATTGTAAAACATTGGTTATAAGATTAACAATTCAATAATAGCACAATTATTACAACAATGACATAAAAACCAAGTTGCCCAACTACAAGCATACCTTGCATAAATTTTTTGTGTTTGTTATATTTATATTTGCTTATAAAATTGCGAAAACTAATTTTATTTTGGAGGGGGGGAAGTTGTGTAGTCCCAGAAGATGAGGTTATAGGATTTCTACTAAGGAGTTTACATCTTCAAGGAATTTCTTGACATGAAAGGTTAGTGTTAGTGGTGCAACAATAACACCAACAATTCAACAATCACAAATTATAAATCATATATGTTAATTCACTTGGTCTGTCTGTGATAGTGATTCCGGACGGACAGTGGCCACAGACAGTTGTTTGAAAAGAAAAGTTTTTTTTTAAAAACCAAAAATATCAACCAAACATTGTTGAAATAACACACCTGTGCATTATGCACAGGGTTCACACTAGTTTTAACTTAAACATGGTTTGATGCCACCAAGGCCAAACAATAAGTTATCAAGCAAATAGATTTTTTTTTTTTTTTGAGTTTTTTTTGTCAATTTTTTAAAATATGTTTAAATTTTTAATCTTCTTTTGTTGGAACAAATTTTTATTAATTTTTTTGACTTTTTAGCAATCACAAGCCCAAAGCCATTTTATTGTGTTTAATATAATGTGTGGGTGCATTTATTGATATAATAAAAATTTAAAGAACATTTAAAACTACATCATAACCTTTCAATATCATGAAATTGGTGCAAAAATTATAAAACAAACATGTCCGTGCAAAATTCGTGAGCTTCAAAATATAAAATGGCACAAAAAAATCTTATACATATAATTTTTGTCCAAATGATGTGTCTTTCCACTTATGATGTTTTGATGAAGTATGTACAATTTACATTTTAACTAAATCTATGCAATTATCATGACATAATTTTGCATAAAACCATGTATTTTTTGTATTAAAAATGAACATTCATGTATGTCATTAAAAAATAATGTCTTTTCCATTTAAATATTTAACATATTGAATACGTACAAATATTGTTCATATTAACATAACATGAAATTCATGCAATTTTTATATGAACTTATAAAAATTGGATTTGGCATGAAATTTGTACAAACTTATGAAAATTGGTAAGTTTATGATGTAACGTTAAAAGACTAATAGGCCAGGTGTAAACATGGCCTTATCAATAATTGTTTAATTACAATCCCCCAAATCTTTAGTTAATTATGAATCATCATGGATAAAAATTTAGGATACTCCCTATTATATTTAACTACATAAGTTTTTTAATTTATTTTTTTCATTAAGGGTAAAACTATTTTTGACTAATATTTATTCCAATAGTGGAAACAAACATCCCATATGTCAACCTTTGGAACATCGATTACAAATCAACATAATGGTTGTCCTTGGAAATTACCCACATAACATACACCACAAGTCAACATGAAAAAAAACCGAAGATGAATCAATTTAGCCATTCACATTAGGAAAATGACATCTGCATGTGGTCTTTCCATGTTTGACCATCTTAACCTTCTAACAACAATCTTTGAGAATGTAACACCTTTCACACATGCAATGTAGTTAATATTGTTTTTTTTATACATGTAATCTTTCATTTTGAATTCATGAACTCAAGGCTAATAACTACCTCTTCAAATAAAATATAACATAACATATTTTAATCTAAATAATTGCCAAAAATTTCATATGTATTTGAATTGCACATTGAAACAAAATTATTCATTGATCACACTTGCCTAAAATCACACATTTAAATCATTCAAATTGATTATTATCATCGCATCTCATCAAATTGAAGTTACTAATTTGAACTCACAACCAAACAATAAAAAATATAATGAAAACAATTCAAGATAAGTTTGTTAACCAAACCTATACTGACACACCCCCAAGCTCCTTGATGGATTCAACTACGAGTCCAAAGGTGAAGACAACGGAAGGAAAAGGAGTTGAGGCTCACAACACTTTGAGGGTAAAGGGGCGTGTTGGAACTCCAAAATGGGACTAGGAGGATTGACAAGTAATTCAATTACTCTCACAAACCAAACAACAAGTTGGTTAGTGCATAATTAGAGCATTTTGGTGCATGGACAAGCCACGAGCAAACACGGACCCACAAGACTCACCCTGGCCCGGACTTGAGGGAAGTCACCACCTTCCCCCTTATAGTATACTTTATGCCTAGCCACAGGACTAACACCCAAATGTCATTTTGTCCCGGGACTCTCCCAAAGTTGAAACTCTCGCGACTTTGGGAGCCCATAATTTTACCCGAAGACCTTCGATTGAGATGAGATCTAAAGCAAAGTTGTAGCCCTTGTCAAGATCTTTCCAATGATATATGGCATGTCACCTGCACGCAAAGAAATCGGAGCAATTGGTAATTTGACTTTCAGCCCTTCTTTTGGCCATACTTGTGTTTTAAGTGTCCAAATGGGTCATGCGACCCCATTTAGACATCTACGTTCTAAGAGTTTTCCAATGATATAAGTAACTTTTCAATCCAATAAGTTTTTACCCCTACAATCGCCTTTTGAAGATTCGGAAGTCCATTGTGACTCCAACTCCCAAAGTGTTAAGAGCTTTCCAATGATACAAGGAACTTCTCAATCCAATAAGTTTTGACGCTTGCAATTTCCCTCTGAAGATTCGGGAGTCCATTATGACTCCAACTTCCAAAGTGGGAGTTCATTTAGGAGTGTGGGGATTCATTCTTTCACATTCTCTTACACTCCCGAAAGCATGAAATGTGACTTTCAGGCTCACTCTTGGCCTGCACCTTCGCAAGCCCTTGCCTTGGTCGCAAACCCAAGGCTAGGGTTGTGACATATACCCTATAATTAAACATGGTAGTTGTAAATCCCAATATATAGTATGGTCATTTTGAAGCTCATGTTTTCACAAGCTTTATTTCACCAAATTTACGCCATTCATTCAATTAATTTGTTTACCTCATTATGGTTTTTTGAGATTGCATAATGATTTATTAGTGTTTTCTCACACAACTTTTGGAACTTCCCACATATAATATGTCCCTTGGTTGGTAAATACTTTGGTTGGAGCATTAAACCTATTAAAGATCCTATCTAAAAATTCACAAGCAATTTTTTCATTGTTTCAATCTAATAGTGGCACCAACTTTAATTATTTCAAGAAATATTTGATCATAATTAAAAGATAATAATTATGTCACATTGTCAAACTCACATGAAAAATTGAAAAACAAACACAACACAAAAAAATGGTGTGATTTCAAATAAAAAAAACTAAATTGGCTCACCCCACATCAACGTTTTTTTTTGTGGCGAAAATTTGCCAAAATGAAAAAAAAGGGCTAGTGAAAGGCCTTTTGGAAAAAAATGGATTTAAAAATAAATCGCCATATTTTGACCTTAATGAAGCACATGATGCCACTCAAGCAATGCATGGCGTGGATCCATCACTGTTTGCGTTGCAAGGTACACACCCATTGTTACCACATTTCCTAAAACAACTCATTGTCATTATTTCATGCTTACCTTTGTTGGACATCACCAACTTCATAATGGCACAAAAGGTGCCATTGCCATCACTCAACAAAAAGGAGGAGACTTGTGTTGCCATACACACTATCCCTCCATTTGTTTTCGCCACATTCTTTTATTAAGTCATATTAATTTTTTTGTAGGAATGTGGAGGTTTAATGTGCAAACTTCAAAGCTCTTCAAGGTCATTGATGTTTTAGGTGGTTGCTCCTTGAGTGCTCAATGTTGCAAGTTGTAACATTTTCACTTGTGATGCTATGTGGAGAGCAAATCGATGATCTAATGGTGGTAGCACTAAATGATCGTTGAACAAGCAATAAAAAAAGGCTAGACTTTGGAACAATGGACATGGCATTGAGATTCTTTTCCAGTGACTCCTAAAATATTTGTAAGATAAAAACTTGCAATTTTCAAAATAAAAGCCTCTCAACTTTCAAATTCACTTGTGCAATTTACGACAACATTGTTTACATTATCAATCCTTCTTTAAGATTTCAATATCCAAGGGTTTAGGGTTGAAAGATTCATCACCTTTCCAATTTCAATTTGTTTATGCATGAAACAATTTGTGCTCCACACAATGTTGTCTATGAAGCCTCCAAATTTCAAAACAAACTCATTTTTTCTAGTTTTTTGCTTTTGGCAAATGTGCAGTTTGATTTAAGGTCTAGTTTTGCATCATCAAATTTACCTAACGTGGCTTCTTTGTCTAGGTTTGGGTCTAGTGCTAGATCGTCCAATTTACAAAGTCATTTTTCCATTCTGCATCATCGAGTGAATTAGGCAACGCCCATGGACCACATGTGCCATGTGACCCCACTAATGCATTGAACCTTGGTGATTTAGATTTTGTCGAAATGGGCACCTTAGGTGTTGCAAGCTCTCTTGAACTCCAAGGCACCTTGGTGTTATAAGCTCTATTGAATTCCAAAGCACTTTGAATGCTGCAAATTCTGCTAGTTTGTGTAGTTCTTCAAGCAGAGGTGCTTTTAATATTCAAAGTCCTACTTCTGGTACTCAAGGTCCTGCTTATGAGAAACCAACCAAAAAGAGAAAGAAAGAAGCAAAGATTACAAGGGTGTTCAAAGAAGAATGGGCTACCCAATTTCCTTGGGCTGAACTTGTGGTAGATCTTGTAAGCAAGACTCACATGGTGCACTACAAGGTTTGTTATTTGGTTGAAAATAAGGACAAAATTTTAAACCCTAAGTTACATGGTTTGCATAAACATGCAAGAAAAAGGAAATCATTAATTTATTGTCTAGGAGTATGGCTAATGGGTCTTATATTAACAATGATAACCAACACTAAAGAAATGAAAGGGCTTATGTTAGTTGGGGTCTAAATGCTATTGCAAAGTTGGTGGTTTAGGGTTGGGAATGTAGAAATATATATATATATATATATATATATATATCCAATTTGTGGCAATTTTTCATCTTTTGAAACATGGCAAACCCATGACCAATTTTGAACATATGAAAGGTTTGTTTGATTTTTTGAAAGTACACCATACGCTTAGGAAACACTAGACAAATTCAATTGGTTGGGGTATGGCTACTACCATGGATAATGTTATTTCGAAACAAACTATGTTGTTGGTCCAATAGGCTAGATTCATTTCAATTAGTTGTGACAAGGTCACCATTTTAAACAACTATTATTGGATTTTTTTCATGTATATATTGTTGAAAATTAGTGCAAGGTGTCAATTCTTTTGAATTTGAAAAGAATTGTCAATAAAGGTACATCTAACACCCTCACTTTTGTAATTATTTGTTCTCTTGTTATTTTTGGTGGGATGTCAAAAATTGATATTGCTAACAAAGTAACAATATTTCAAGGCTTGAAAATCGATGTGACTATCCAATTGGATAGCAAGCACTATCCTTTTGTTGTAGGGATTCATTCTATGGCACACTGGTGTAATCTTGATGTCCAAACTTTATCATCCCTTTATCATGCATAGATTGAAGGTTTGTTTTCTTTTATGTACACTTGCTACAACTAGTCCCCGAAAAGGCATTTGGAATGCACAAAATTGGTTGAGGTAATTGATTCAAGGGGCTTGAAGATTTTGAAAAACATCTAAACTTGATGGATCTCAATGTTAGCCCTTTTTAAAATATTGGTATTTGAATATAAGTCTATTGTTATGAAAATGTCTAAAGGTCTTCCTACTAATCTTGTTATTGCCATTAACTATGAATTACTTTGTGATGTGGAAACAATGATGGGACTAACTTTTGTGTTGCCTATGTTGGAAGTAGTGCAAAACTTGAGCAAACTTGCTCAAAATAAAAATTCTTTCATTTGTGATTTTGTGGTAGTTGTGAAGCTGACTCAAGTTGATCTGTACAACCTCTATGTGGACCTTGAACGCCATTTTTCACATGACTAGTTTTAACATTTTGTGGATTTGGTGGAGTTTAAATCTGATACATTGCCATTAATTTGGTACGTTGAGCCCACCACACAAATGGACTATGGACTATGATGCCTTTTGCTTCTAGGAGCAGTTCTACATTGTCGTGACGTGTAGTGTCATGATGTTTGGTGTCATAAGGGTGTAAATCCAAAGTAAATTCTATTAAACAAAAAAATTAAAACTAGTCAAAGGTAGAAATTAATCAACCAAAAAGAGATGCACGCACATATATATACAATGCACAAGAGGAGGCTGAAATGAAATTCTCATTATCCCCCCCCCCAAACCTGAACTGGGAAAAGTGTGACATGGTCTAAGTAGAAATCAAGGTGTTATGTGATAACATGATGAACAGTCCCAAATGCTGGCGGAAACTTAAATGAGCTCCAACTTGAGGCAAAATAAATGGTATCCACCATTACAATTATCGCAAAGTAGCATTTAATTAGCATTGTTTGTCTTCTGACATATCTGACATGGATAGTCAAATGGAGGAATCCAAGTTAACGTGATGATGGTAGGATCCAAGTTCGGCAAGTGGCAAGGGGCATAATTTTTTGAGTGATCCCGAATTGTGCGTTCATTAGCTCCTTGCAACTCCAACACACTTGAAGGCCTGATTGCCTTAATCCTCAAGATAATGTGACCAGAAGAAGTGTCTAAAGTATCATTAGGTTGCCGCTAGAGATACACAAAGTCATCAACATCAAATTGTTTCACCTTAGGTTTGTAACTGCCACCTTATGTGTGTGCATACCATAAGGTGTCTCGATGTTGTGCAAGTTCTTCACAGCCATGGGCATAACCCTCTTGAATAGAGCAGCCCTCTCTGCGATGACCCTAAGGCAAATGGCAAGGGAGTCCAAGTCCACAACCTAGTCCATTTGAGCAGTAATGGAAGAGGGTGGAATGGGATGTCTCCCAAAAAGTAGAAAGTAAGAAGAGAAATGAGATAAAGAAGCGTGTTTAAACATCCTGTAACCCATGGCGATGTATGGTGGGGCCAGGTCCCAATTTTTTTTGTTCCCAATGAAGTAAATCTTCCGAAATCCCTTTTTGCATGTTTGAACCATTTTCTCTACAAGGCCATCAGCTTGGGGATGATCCCTTGAAGTCCGGCGATGGTCAATGAAAGCATGATCAAGTAGATCTTGGAATTATCCTCTGAATTTTGATCCTTGATCAATAAGGCATTAAGCACTAGCCCCAAACCTACTTAGGACCTATTGTAAGAAAACTTGGTTAGTGTTGTGTGATGATTTGTCTAATAGCATAATAACCTCAACCCACTTTGAAAAATGTTCAATCATAATCATGATGTAGACATTACCCTTAGAGGTTTGTGGTAATTCTCCAACTCAATCACATGACTAGCGATAGAACATGCATTGAATAAGGAGTGGAAAAAGCATGAGCTGTCGAAAGGAAAAGGAAATTCTCACTTTATCACATTATTCACACCTAGCAATGACGTTTTAGACTTGAGCATACATACCTCTCCAATGGTAATGAAAAGCAAAAAGGCTATAGGTACGTTTAACTCCAAAGTGTCCAAGCTCCGAATGTACCTTCTAAATAAGACTAAGCCGTTCATGTGGTGGAGGAACCATTCTATTGCCTTGTGGTAAGCATCGGACAAGGTGATTGTCCCTCCATAAGTAGCGTTTGGATTGCTATTGTATACGATCTCGTTGACTTGATGTAACTTGGGGAGGGTATCCCCCATGTTGAAAAAACCTCATAGTGTCCAAATCCTCCCATATATCCACAATGGGATGTTCAACTAGGTTACATTGTAGTAGTGCAAGATAACTAGATGCATAAGATACATGTACTGCTGAAATCTAGTTGAAGTTTTGCCTAGCTTTTAAGAAATCTTCAGAGGTAGTGAGGGGTCTCCATGACATGGTATCCATGTTTTGATGTGTAATACCAGGTTGATGAATAACCTTGAACTCATACTCCTGAAATATAAACGCCCAATGAACTAATTTATTAGTAAGCTTGTCATTGGTCATCAACCATTTGATAGGCTGGTGGTTAGTATACAAAGTGAACTTGGTGCCATAAAGATAGGGCCTGAAATGTATGACGGCCCATACAACAACAAGACATTCCCCTTCATATGAAGAATAGTTGCTCTCAGCCTTATTATTTCGAGATACATAAGCGATAACATATTCTTTACCTTCCTCATCAAGTTGGCCAAGAATAGCACCAATACCAAGAACACTTTAGTTAGTGTGTAGAATGAAGACCTTGCTCAAATCAAGTCTCCTCAAAATGGGGAACTTTGAAAGCTTTTCCTTGAGTGTGTTGAAAGTTTCCTGAACCTCTTCACTCCATGTCCAAACAACATCCTTCTTTAACAATGTAAAGAGAGGATGAACAATAGTACCAAAGTCTTAGACATAAATTTTGTAATAATTACATAGTCTGATGAAACTCCTCAAAATGTGAACATCAGTAGGATTGGGCATCTCCAAAATGGCTACTACTTTGGCCCAATGAGCCATAATACCATTTGGCAAAATTTTGTGTTCAAGGTAAACTACTGAGGTGACAACAAACTCACACTTTTTAGGATGGATCTTCATATTAACTTCATGGAGCTTCTTGAATAACTCCTCAAGATGAGCCAAGTGTTGCATGAGTCCCTTGCTATGCACTAGGACATCATCTATGGAGCACTTCAGGAAATTTGCCCTTTGGAGAGCCTAGTCCATGACTCGCTGAAAGAAACATGTGCATTCTTCAATCCAAAAGGCATCACAAGCCATTCCCACAACTTGTTGCTTCCATGGAATGTCATTTTTTTGCAATCCTTTGCATCGAGCATAATCTAGTTGAAGCCTTGTCTCAAATCCATAATTGTGAAAATGTTTGAGTCTCTAATGTTATTCAACAATTCTTCAGGGTGGCCATGGGGTACCCGTCCTGAGGTGTAACTAGGTTCAAAGGCCTATAATCCCTGGACATCCTTTTCTCAGTCCATAATCCAGTTGAATCCTTCTTTGCTAACATTACTATAGTGGCTATGAAATCAAAATTTGATGGTTGAATGAAACCAACCTCGTGGAGCTATTTGCATCTTTCATATACTAATTTCCATTCATGTTTGCTCAACCTATGCCTCTTTCGATAGATGGATGTCTCATTTGTAAGGTCTATAGAAAACTACATGGTCTTACACCTACTTAAGTCTTTCATTGAGAATATGAACACATTCTCATACTTAATTAACAAGTTTGTGACCTGGTTTCTCTCCTTCTTGGTGAGTTGGTTCCCCATAATGAAAGGGTAGTTGGAAACTCATGGAATGGAGTTGGAAAATGTGTTTGAAAAACCTAGTGTATTGGGTTTTCCACTATCCAACTACGCAGATTTGTAGAAGGTTGTAATTATTTCTCCATAAACTAATGTACCTCTTAGTGTATCACAAACAACTTGAGTCAAATTACATGGACCTCCTCCCCCCAACATTAAAAGTGAAATGTAGAGTGTTGAAGATAGGCAAGTGTACTTGGTCGAGGTGCCATGTAGTCGCATCGCCAAAACTGTAAGTTGGTTGAATTAGGTGTTGGTGTTGTGTACATTTGAAAGAACACACAGGTTACCAATAACCATGTAAGGGAGTTTAGGTCCATACTTCTCACTAGTAGAACGTTACATTCCAATTTAGTCACCTTGTGTGAGTGGTAGTGCCAATTTGGAACCCCATAGCCCTTTCTCTTTCTTTTGGGTTTAATTCATCCCAAGTGGCCAAAGCATGACAATACACTAGGCCTGGTCCATCTCCTTGAAAGGCATGTGCTCCTGGGAAGGAAACAAAGCTGGGCCAAACACTTCTTGGTTTTCCTATTATGTTCGCAGGAAACCAAGGAGGTTTTTTTACTATTTGGCAAGAGCTTTAATCATCCAATATGTGAAAAACATGTAGGTTAGGGTCTTTAATGGTGTATCTCAAAGCCAACTACAAAACTGAGAGTGGTGCAAGGTTGGTCCACTAGTTGCACAGCTGGTGCGCATAGGAACCGCATTACGCCACATCGAATAGGAGCAACTTTCCAAGGTAATGCTTGACCAGCATGTAGTGCTCCTAGACTTTCTCTCTCTGGTCAAGTTGAGAAGGGGTGTTCTAATTACATACCAAACGTAAGAGAAATGGATTAAGCCTAGGTGATCAGTCGTACCATGTCCATGAAGAGATTGGATCTTGTGTCATTCAAGCCTTCTCCAAATCTAGCTGCGGAAAATCCTTGACACTCCCAACTTAAAATGATGAAGTCCATGGGGCCAAATAATTCCATATGCTTCTTCTGAATTAATTGTATGTCTAAATGGTATGTGCTTCCTTGAGCATACAATGGTGAGCCATATCACTATGCTTTCTATGTAAATCAAGGTTTAGGTTTATATCCCAGGTGGCCATCAATCTTTCAATCCACTTGGTAGTGAGCATGTTCGAACCAATTGTCAATTGTGAAACCTGGTGGAAATAAGGCCTCTTACCCAATGAACACATCATAATTGGTGGCATTGGTGACTAAACATTTAGCATGTAGGCAAAGTTCCTGATTTATAGTTTCATTGAAGTTAAATGCAATCAGATCCAAGCTTTCCCCAAGTACCTCCTCTATGCTCCCACTAATGGTGCGAATTTGCCACATAAATTTTTGTAGTTTGGAATCGAGCATGCCCATCTTCTTGGTGAATTGAACTCTAAGAATCATTGGTTGGGCACCTGTATTAAGAAGTACCACTTTGGGTGTCTATCCTCCCACCTAGATTGCTGACTCGATATTGTTGACAATGGCAACTCCGGTGGTGATGGAAGTTCTTTCAATAGGCACCACCTTCAGAAATGAGTGAAAAACTTTGTGGAAAGAATGGTTATCCACAACGCCTTTGTTGAGTAACAAATCCACAAATGAGGTGTTCTTAGCTCCCTTTTGATATGTGACTATAGAATCATAAATAGAGAGCCCACTAGTTTAACCATGCTAAAATTAGTGACCAGATTACGAATGCCATTTACAACACGTGAGCCAATCGAATCTCTTTCCAAGGTGTTGGATGGGACCCCTATAGCATGTGGATTAAGGATTAGTAAAAAACTTGATGTAGTGTTCAGGGTATCTTTTAGTATTGTAATTATGTCCCCTGGTGCTTAGCTTCAAGTCTTGAAAACTAAACAACGGTGTACTCACAAGCTTTTGCGCCACTTCACGCATTTGAAGTTGGCACTCCATAAGTTGATTAGTGGAAAATTATGTGTTTTCGTGATGTACATGTACTCTTGGGACATGAGAACACTAGTAGAAATCAGCCAAAATGTAACTAGTCAATTTACGACTACATGCGACTTATAGTCGTTTGCGACTAGATTTGAGAATATTTGCAACTACAAGACCAACTTTCAACTATTTTGGTCAT
>Ga0116231_10001145_pt1 | contig 53053 bp, 44 predicted proteins | sample S1TSphgellanicum_2_FD_89695 | JGI IMG/M metagenome (GOLD analysis project Ga0116231, IMG submission 89695) | Host-associated microbial communities from peat moss isolated from Minnesota, USA - S1T2_Fd - Sphagnum magellanicum MG | ecosystem: Host-associated > Plants > Peat moss > Unclassified...
AAAATGGGTCTTGAAAATTCAAAAAAAAAAAAAAAAAAAAAAAAAGGGGGAAAAATTTTCCAACCCCCCCCCCCCCCCCCCCTAAAAATGGTTGTTTGACCCACTTAGATCCCAGACTTTGCATTAAATGTCCCCCTTATTACTAAGTTATTATCATTTTCCACATTTGTACAATGAATACAAAGAATTGTTGTTGTGTCATCTGTGCTTGAAAGTAATTCATTTTTAGAAATTACACAATGTTAAAAAACAAAATTTATTTCTGTTTGAGTTGGTTGTTTACATTGAATGATATTCAAAAACTATAAATGTATTGGGTCACTTGCATATCTCATTGAAGAATAAAAATGAAAGTAAGTTTCATTTAAACAATAAGGTGTTATGTGGCAACTCCTACAACATTTCTTTCTATCATAATATGAATGTTTATATATTTTTGGAAGGCATCAATTGGTAAACTAGAATATAATTGAATGGGTTAATCCCACTTTTCAAAAGATTGTTTTAAACATTATTCAATTACACATAAAACAATACTTGTCATCATATACATTTCGTCAATCATAATTAAATTTGTTTACTTTAATGAACCTAATGTTGAACTTGGTTCTATGATTGTAGTTAAACATCATGTTACATGTATTTTAAACATTGAATGTATTGTAATGCATGTGGTCATAACCATAAAGGAACAACTGTTGTTATAGCTAGAAGTAATTTTTTTTTTCCTTGTAATTTGAAGTCGATGGGTTAGGCTCTTCACAAAAATGAATTCCACTTCCATGGGGACCATGAAATATGTGGATCCATTTATTCGTAGAAGTTAAATCAAAAACGTGTTTTTGTTTGTCATTAAACGTTGATGTTTTAAACATATCATTGAAAGCATGATGAGGATAATTGATAGGAAATTGTTAATTTTCAAAATTGAACATGATAAAACTTGGTGGATTCGAGACTTGGTTATATTTTGGATTTAAATATCAATGTAATTCTAACATCTTATTCAATAATTATGTTTTTTAAAAATTTCAAATAGATTTATGCTACATATTGATGAAAAAAATATGTGTAAAAATTCAAATTTTGGTAACAAATTTCACATTTACATTCATGTACATAATATTTATATATGTTATTTTTTTTAAGTAATTTTTTTTCATCATAAAAGGTATCTTTCTTAATCACATATTGAAAAAAAAACTTCACTATTGTGAATTACATGCAAATTTGTGAATCTTACCAATTTTTCATTTTTATGAATTACAAACAAGAGACAGTTTTGTCAATATTGTTGAAGTGAAAGGCATACCATTCTATTTAATTCACAATTTGGGATATATTCATAAATGTCATATTCTAAAATTGAATGGTCTATTTGTAGATATCAATAGGATGGATCCAATAAATATTGATTTTGATAATAATTTAGTTTGAAGATCTGGTGGTTTACTTCAATAGACTTCAATGTTATATTTTTCTATGCAATTAAAATTTATAACGATTTTAATACAACTTTTGTTGGTAATACATGTTTAGACATAATTAATGTAAAAATGAGTTTCAATTACAATGGTGAAATGTTTTGTAAGCCTAGAATTTTTGCATTACTGACATTTAATTTTATACAACCATGGGGTGAACAAATTTCATTAAATATCTCAATAAATAATGTGATCAATGTGATGATGTAATTTATAACATGTTTATATGTGTGCCCCACAACAATAATAATGTAGGATGATAAGCAACAACATTTTACACAATAAAAAATCTTGTTTTTCACAACCCCTCCCCCATTCATTTAAAATGTTTGATTTGGCTATAATTTGAATTGTGTATATGTGTGTTTTTTTCTTTCACTAAATTTTGCCCTTGTTGCAATGTGTGTTCTTTTTGCTTGAACTTGGCCCTTGTTGTGCCACCATTTTGGGAGATTTTCCCAATTGATTTAAAACCTTAGCTAGGGATTAAAATGTCATTTTTCACTTGAACTTGGCCATTGCTACAACAACCACTTTTGGAACTTTTTCCAAGCAATATGTAACCCTAGTTGGAGATTGAAAAATGATTTTTATACATAAATAATAATTGATGTTTACAAATTCTTCAAATAGATGTACATGAAGTTGAAGTGTTGTTGTGCTCTAAGATGTATTGTTGTCCATATTTCTATGAACCCATTCCACTAAAGCTTGGTTAAAAAAGGTTCAACTCATGTTTTGGAACAACAAAGATCCAAGTTTTCAATCCACACACCTCTTGCATGTTTTTTTGGTCAGTCCACCATTCATTATTTAAATGATGTTATGATATGACTTGTTTGCTTAACATGTCTCTACTACTATTAAAGAAGATGGATATATACTTGCAGTCTATATGTCAACTCATGTATAACATTTTTTGTGTTTCAAATGTTGTTCTTGCAAGAGGAGTTTGACACACATGACTTTAAGCCCACCACTTTTTTAAGTTGCCATTTCTCAAAAAGGAGTTTTGGATTGTGGAAATTCAAGTTGCAAGGGACACTATGTTTGCCTCACACATTCTAACATTTGTGTTGCTTTCAACCAAAGTGTAATACCTATCCCCACTTGTTTCATCACCTATCTTATGGGGCACATTGTTGTTGGTTGTAATTTTGGTGATTTACAAGTTCGGTTGAATGTACCAAACACAAACAAGAGAATTGGTTTCCTCAACGTCAATGAAAACGAAGTGATTCACAACTTGTTCTACAACAAGACCAACGATTCTTTAATCGTTGTATTGAAAAAATGTAGTTTTTGACAATTTTAGTTTGTTGAAGTGCATACCCACTCCTATTGAATATGTTTCTTATTCTATATGATTTCATTTGCATTCACAACATCAAGTTTGGACTCTCTTATGTTCCCCTCCTATTCTTGAGCTAATGGAAGTCCTTTGCCTTGATGGTTGCAAGATTTTGAAAGATCTATGTAAATGTAATACTTCTTTTCAAGCTATGTTATTGTTGATTTATTGTGCGTGATGTCTTGAGATGGGGGTGTGGGTTAGTCATACTAACATGGAATTTTGTTTTTCAAGTACATTTGAAAGGCCAATATGACGCTGGTTTCTTTTTGTTTTCTCATTAAAACTTGATTATAGGTTTGTCATGTTCAATTTCAATGCCCATTGAGTGACTTTAGGTCTACCATGTATAATTTCAAAGTATGGGGTGTCCAATTTCAAGGACTTGGGTGTTCAAATTAAATGTTTCAAATCTATGATGGGCAATCTTTATGTTTTTGGATATTCTAATAAAATCTTTTTGGGATATTTTGTTCAACCACAATTTGTTGGAATTTTGATATATGCCCACATAACCTTGGCGAACATCATGATGGAGGAACACCATATTTAAATTACATTTCTTCGAATGGTTGGCACCACCTAGAAGAAAAACTTCCATGAAAATTTGTTTACCCATTCAAAGTGTGTCCATTGGAATTAAGCAACTTCTTTCAAATTGACTAATGAACCACCTAGAGGTAGTGAAAGGTGGAAGTGCCCTCCTAGTGGCAAGGGTGGCTTTTAGAGGTGAAGGTGGAACCTTCGAAGGAAATGGATCCCTTAGAGGTGGCAACAGACCACCCAAAAGTAACGCACCCCTTGAAGGTGGAAGTGCCCCCTTAGTGATGGGGGTCAACCTTAGGGAAGCAAAGGTGGAGCCCTTGAAGGTGATGAACCCCTTAGAAGTGATAATGAACCTTTTGGAGTAAAAGTATTTGGAGGAAGAAGTGGACATACCAAAGGACGACATCCCCTTGGAACCCATGGTTCCCACCATGGTATCCAAGACCAATCATTACTACCTCTAATTTTCCTTGTATAAATTTTTTTTTATCATACCCTATCATACCTTATTTATTTTGTTGGGACAAACCTCAATTTTCATGCATGTTAGGGAGTTCAGAAATGTCATTTAAGCCAATTTAACATAGTGCACTCCTTTTGTTTCACCTTGAAGGATGTCGCAACCCTAGCTTTGGGCTTGCAACCAAAGTAAAGGGGTTACAAGGTTGTGGGCTAAAAGGAAGCCCGAGAGTCAAGGCAAAGAGATTGCAAGGGTGCGAGCCAAGAAGAAGCTCAGGAGTCACATCACATACTTTCGGGAGTGTAAGAAAGTGTGAGGGAGTATGAGGGAGTGAACCCTCACACTCCCAAAGCAACTCCCATTTTGGGAAATGGAATCTCGGTGGACTCCTGAAATTTCAGAGAGCAATTTTAGGGGTCAAAACTCAATGGCTTGTGGTTTTTTTTATATCATTGAAAAACTCTTGGAACATAGATGTTTAAAATGGGCTCGCATTGTTCATTTGGACATTTGAAACACAAGTTATGGCCAAAAGAAAGGCCGGGAGTCAAATTGCCTCCCGACCAGAAAAAGTCGAGAATCGACCCGATTTACTTAATTGCAGAAGTTGCGACATACTGTTGGAAAGCTCTTAACGAGAGCTATAATTTTGCTCTAGAACACATCTCGATCTGAGGTCTGCTCGTAAAGTTATGAGGCTCCAAAGTCGCGGGAGTTTCAACCGGCTGCGTGGCTAGCCACAGAGTATACTATAAGGGGGGAAAGTGGTGGCTTCCCCCAAGTCCGAGCCGTGGTGAATTTAGTGTGTCTGTGTTGCCCGTGGCTCGTCCTAGCACCAAAGGTGCTCCAACTATGCATTAACCACTTTGTGTGGGTTGTGTGCAGGCTCGTGTGAGTGAGTGAAACTTGTCAACTCTTCCTAGTCCCATCCCAAAACTCCAACACGCCCCTTTACTGTTCAAAGTGTTGTGAGCTAGAGAACATGCCCCGATTCCTCCGTTTTTCACTGTCTTTTATTTGGACTTACATTTGAATCTTTCTAGGAGTTCGAAGTGCGTCAAAGGATGCATCCTTAAAATGGGTGGAAATGTTTATGCAATCCCACCCAAGTTGTATTTTTGAATAATTGGAAGCAATTTTTTGCAAATGATCTAAGGTAGTTCAAATTTATGAACAATTTTACAGGTCCCAAAGTGATCAAACATGTTGCCAATGAAAATTAAAAATATGTATTACAAACATATCTTTAAGCTTTCCATTTGTCTATAGCATAAGGTTAATGACCACTTGTTGCAATTTTTTAAAAAAACAAGGTTGTTACCTTATTTGTGAATGGCCACAATTGGGATGAAGGAAAAAAATCTTGTTTCAACACAATGAAATTGTTATTACTTGTGAAAAAAATGTGAGTGATATTAAAAACTATCAAAAAATGTTCAAACCTTTACAAAATTAAAAAAATAAAATTAATCAAAACAAGTGTTGAACATCACTTGCAACCATTACCACAAAACAAAACATTTGAGAGAGATGTGCCACTAGAACCTTGATAATCCCAACAACAAATTGAAGGAGAAAAATAATGTTTAAATTAACAAAATTTTAGCCCAACAAAACAAAGGAATTAAAAATCAATCTAAACAACTAAGTAATTGGAACCAAAGCAACAAAAGTGGGCCCACGATTACTAATGTTTCATTTTTGGCTTAATAAACCATAAGATATATGATTGTCCACACATAGAAGCAACCCGAAAGGCCTCCACTAGATAGTTTAAAAAGGAAGAAGTTGTCAACATGGTTTTGGTAATAACAAGGAGTGAAATATCAAAAACTATTACTTTCAAGGAAAAGGAGTTTAGGAAGACTAAAACCACAACGAATTGGGATGAAGAGGAAAATTTCTAGAAGTCTTTTGAAGTTGTTATTCAACAAATATAAGGAAAAAACCTCCCATGTAGTTGAAACTGTAACAAATTACCAAAAATCTAGTTACCACATATTCAAATCTTATTGAAAATCTTGTTGTTGAAACTTTTAACGGTACCAAAAATGTTACTAGAATACCACCCACGAAAAATCTTTTGATATTATAAGAAATGAGACAATAGTTATTGGACAACAAACATATTTTCACCTTGGGACAACTCATCCATCTTGCCCCATTTCTAAAGGAATACATTTTTTTTGAATTTTCTCCTACCAAAAAATGTGTTGTTGCACTAGGACCTACTCTTATAATAACCTTAGTAACTATAGACCATCACACGGCTGTCATATAAGTGCATAAGGGAAAAATCATAGTGAAATATGTTTTGTTGGATGGAAGGTTTAGAGTAAACATCACCATTGAAAACTTGAGGAAGAAACTATGGTTAGGTATTCTAAACCAACTCTTTATATTTTTAGGATGGTAAATCAGACCTTTATTAAACTAATAAAGTTAATTAAGGACCTCAAAATCCACATCCATGGTATCCCATACATTGTAACTTTTACAATTATGGGGAACAATGTGTTAGATGTTTATATATAATCATTTCATGTTGCTTGGTTGTCCTTAATTGCATAATGCAAAAGTTACCCATGATTAAGGGAATGATTTAATCACCATTGAAGGAAAAGATTGTACGAACAATAGTGGTGACCAAACATGTGGGCAACAACACCAAACAACCAAAAATACTCCTCTATTATAATTTCATCTTGATGGAATCACCAACAAGTTTGAGGAAGAACTTTGATTTGGAAGCAAAACTAGATTGGTTCACCATAGGAACAATCACACTACCAAAATTGGGAATTTTGGTAACAATTGTAATGAGTTTGGAATTTGGTAAGGATAATCTCACCTTTGATTTTCCACATACCCTTGATGAAATTTTGGTAGATGCCACATTTGCTATAACCAAGGTACCATATTTGAAGAATTCTAACCAAAACCAAAAAAGATTGAGTATGGGAAGATGAATTTTCATAAACATGTGAAGGGTATCCAACAAATAATGGTTACTCATCATAGACCAAGGTGGTGGCATACAACCTAAGCCAAGAAAGTGTGGTCCATAATCGGCAAGATGTGATCTTGGGTTGGGCAACATATTTTTGGTAGAAGGTACCATTGGATTTTGTTCATTGGAAATTCTAGTAGTCACAAGTATATTAGGCAAAATCAAATTGGTTTCAGTAAATTATAGTATTCAAGGTGGTAGACTAATAATTAGAATAACTTTTTATCACATTGTACCAAGATAAAAAAAATAGGTTGGAACAAAAGAAGAAACTTCAACATTAAGATTAACATATTGGAATTTCTTGCTAGAATTCATTTTCAACTATGAAATTCATCTTTTAGGAATGACCATTGCACCCATTATGAAAATTATCTTTTTCTTGAAATTGTTGCACTTTTTCCAATCGCTTTGGGAGTTGAAAAATTTCTTTGTTTCAAACATAAACATTGGGTTAAACAATTTCATGGTACCAACAAAACTTGGATTTTGGTAGCATTACAAATAGGTTCTTGCGAAATCTTTGGTTCCATTGCAACAACAATCATTTTGAATAAATGATTATGGTATTTTTCCATTTTTTCTAATTTTTTAAAATAGTAATTTCCAACTCCAATTCACCATTGTGGACAGTAGCATGTCCTTTGAATCCATTTTTGGTAGCTCTACCCCTTCATGATTGCTAGAAGGTCCACCTTGTTCATTTTTTGCAACACTTTATCCAATTGTTTTTTCATGCTCCTAGTGAACATTGTTGACATATTGCAGTAGTATACAAATTAAAAATGAAAAAAACTTTAACGTTTTTGGTTTTTTGAAGCTTGCTTAAAAACAAACATAACAATAATGTATGATCAATTTTGTAAATGAAATCCAATCTTCTGGTCGAGACAAATTGCAACTAAAATTCTCAAAATAAAACTCGTTGCACTAGAAATCATGGTTCTAAATTTGTAGAGTGGTCACCAAATGTTAAGGCCACCTAGTATAGTTTTTTAGATTAAAGAAAAAGAGTAAAAAATGAAATACATTTCTTACAACATAAAGATGACAAATAATTAATGATAGGAAGTTATGCTAACAATAATACAAATAGACTATTGAGTTTTCAAAGGATCTAAAATTTTAGCCAATTTGATAACAATTGTAAAGTCTAAATAGTCAAACTTGTGAAACAATAAAAATTAAAAAACAAAGATAGAAAAATTTAATGAAAAATACAACTTCAAAATATACACATTTCAATTTTTTCACATCAAAACACAAAATACTCAAATCTACCTTTTCTTCACATAAAAAAAACTTTGCATTATCTCAAAAAAACAATGGAAATTTAACCCTCAAAACAATGATTACTTAAATTTTTTTGATAAACTTACTCCAAAAGTGACTATCCCTAACTTTATCTACAATTAAGAAATCTCAATTGATAGTCAACAATTCATTATTAAAATTTTTGTTTTGAAAATAAGATAAAGTTTTTAGTAGATTTTTGATAGTAGAATTTGATAAATATGTTTGGTAATCCTTTTTCGATAGACTTATTTCGGTAAATTTTTTTTGGAAATAGTGTTCAATAGTTCACTTTTAGTAGATAAATTTTGGTAATTTTTTTTGTTAGACTAATTTTGATAATATTTTCAATTGTCAAAATCAGTGGACTATTTTCAATAGTGAAAATTGATAAAAATAATTCTTGTACTAAAATTCCAAACAATTTTTACACCTTTAATAGCAACTCAAACAAGGCTTAGACATTCTATGACATGGGAGGAAACCATGCAAAATAAAGTTATGTGTAGGGTAATGCTTGAGGCCACGGGCATTACTGGAAACAAGGGGCTCGATTTTGATAATGCTCGTGACCAAAGGTGTTTACATAGCATAAAAATCAATGTGCATTTGATTTGATTTTTCTTTCTTGTGATAAAAATTGGATGAATTTTTTTTCCAATTTCACATGCCTTCCATTTTTCCCAGATGAATGCACAAATGTCTTATAAATTTGCATAGTTATAAAAAACCATTTAATAAATCCTTGCAATGGTATCACATGAAAAAAATAAAATGTGGGACATTTTGGAAAATGAGGTGCCCACATGTGTACTTCCAACTACACTAAGAATTTATTTATTCAAAGGTTTTTGTAACTATGCAAATTTATAAGAAATTTGTGCATTCATCTGGGAAAATTGGAAGGCATGTGAAATCGGAAGAAAAATCATCCAATGTTTTGAACAAGAAGTAAATTATTCATTACACCGCCAATCCCAGCAATGTTGGCCGAATGCGAAACCGGCTCGTTTCTCAAAGTCCCTGACAACCCCACCTTGAATGAAAATCGCCCAAGTTCCATGGTTGGACCCAGGGTTCGAACACGCGACCGAACAATCCTTGAATGCAGCCGTGAACCAGGCCTTCTCGCCTGGTGACCGAACAATCCTTGAATGCAGCCGTGAACCAGGCCTTCTCGCCTGGTGACCGAACAATCCTTGAATGCAGCCGTGAACCAGGCCTTCTCGCCTGGTAACCGAACAATCCTTGAATGCAGCCGTGAACCAGGCCTTCTCGCCTGGTGACCGAACAATCCTTGAATGCAGCTGTGAACCAGGCCTTCTCGCCTGGTGACCGAACGATCCTTCAGTGCAGCCGTGAACCAGGCCTTCTCTCCTGGTAACCGAACAAGCGTTGAACGAAATCCATGTATCTGGTGCGAATCAGGATTCTCTCCCGTAACCGGACAGCCTGCCAATTCAATTGGGGGTAATCGTGAACCGTGAGATGGAATAGTAAGAATCCAACGGTTAGATGCTGGGACAAGAGCTTCACATCATCGGACCGTTACAGGCCATAAAGATCGGAGGGTAGGAATGTGCGGACCGTTGGGGGCAGAGAGCCGTTGCAAGGTTTGCAGCCGCACTAGTTCGAGCTCCATATCTCCACTTCTCGGCTCCATTGCAAACTCGTGTGCGCGTGTTGCGTGTGTTTGTGAGTCTCTTCGCGGATTCCTTGTCTGCATATGATTGTGCATTTCCAGCACACTAATTGCTAGAAATTTGGAGTTTTGGAAATTGTTGTTGTATTGTCGTCAAGCTCTCGAAGAGACGTTGTTAGTCTCTTTTTTGTGTAGTGTCAGTAGTTTTGCAACGTTTTGTTTGGTAGGAACGCTGGTTGGTGCCGGGTTGAAATCATTGTAGTTCCCTTGTTTATGGTGTTTTCCTGGGAGGAGTATTGTTGGTTTGCGAAGAAAAGGGCAAGAAGTTCTACTTTGGGATCTATGTGATTTTTATCACCAGTTGTTTGGATTATTCTGGGGGCAGAAGATTTGTGTGTCTTGGATTTCATGTGATTAGGAGCTTGCTTTCTTTTCTTTGGGGCCGCTTCACCACGCTCGCTCTCAGCAGGAACCATGCTTGCTACTAGGGTGAGTGAACAAGCGAGCTTCATGAAATTTTCTTCCACACCGTACATTCTTTGTGTTAAGCATGTTGAGCAGGGTTTGAAGAAGATTGAGAATTTGTGGATGGATTCAAGGTGGAAGGCAGAAAGAAAGAACTGATCGGTTTTGTTGCGTTGTGGGCTTGTGGGTGGCAATAGCAACAAACAGCTTTCGGTGATGAGAATAAGCGTGGGGATCGTGGCGGCAAGCCCGCTCCGCCTGCCAAACGTAACCACAATCTCCAATTCCCTTATGATTCTCGAGTTTTTTCAGTTTAAAAGTTGTCTGTGAACGAGATCTCCATCCCTATCAGACACAACCACGCGATTTGAAGATGATGTTATAGAAGCAAAAGATCTTATACAGCAGAGAGATTGAAGAACTCATCTTTTGCGTGAGTGTTGACGAAGAAACACATGGTTGGGAGTGTAGCTGCAGCTGCAGGTACAGGCAAGCAGCCCCACAACGGGAGCCACAATGCGGCAAGAGCTGTACAGGCCAGCAATCGGAGAGCACTGGGAGATATTGGCAACCTTGTGGGTGCAGTGCGGTGCAATGTGAGCAAGGATAGTGTCAAAGAGTAAGTTTACTTGATTACCTTGGAAATCTGTCGCCAAAGCCCTTCTGAAAATCTTTCTTGCCGTTGAAGCTTTTGGGATCGGATTGTACCACACTGAACTGTTCAAGTGATTTGTCCCAAACAAGTAGGTTTTTTTCAATTCTATTTTGTAGGTTTGGGGTCTGTTACCAGAAATCTTTACACCTTCCAGTAGATTGGCTTGGGTCACTCCAGCTTCATGGGCTTGATTCAAGAGAAACCATCTATTACATTCCACCATGCAATGAGGATGATGCAGTGAGGTTTGAAAATCTTATCAAATTGTATGCTCCTCTCAAAGCTCAGAAATGAAATGTTGCATTGTGGCTGTGACCAGGAATGCTCTTGTGAAGCAAGTTGCACCCAATGCAAATCATCGCCCTATCACTCGGTATGAACCTTTCAGATCTGTGCCCAATCAATGCACGCATGTTAGCACTCATTGTTTGCAAATAAAACCCAAAAGTCAAGCATCTACCTGCTCTAATCAAGGTTTTTCCTGAACATCTGCAGGAGATATGGTGCAGCATTGCTCAATAGCCAGAATGCAACAAAAGAACCAGCTGCTGTGGTATGAATAATGTCCAATCACTCCTGTTGCAATCTACTCTTACAAATCACAGCAATCTGATTGCCTGCCTACTCACCCTAACAGCTCAACCTTGGTAGTAATAGTACAGGTCATTTCTAAAATTATAGAAACCAATTTCTCTTAGCTTCTTGTCAACCAAAGTGTGCATTGCTGGGAACAGGTAGTGAAGGTGGAAGTGAAAGCTGAAGCCAAAGTGGAGGTGAAGTCAGAAGTGACAGAGGAAGATGTTGCAGCATGGGGTGCGAAGCAAAGACGAACTATCACATCAGCAAAGACGAATGATAGCTCATGCTCTACTGAAGCAGTCCGACCTCCTGATACCCAGGCAAATTCTGGAGAGACTAAAGTTGTCTCCCATAAGCCAGGACAGGCTGGCGGTGCTGCACGTACCAAGGCACATACACGTTTAGCTGCTGTGAAGAAGGAGAAGGAGCAGACTCTAACAGCCTTGTTGACTGCCCGCAGTGAAGTATGTGTTCCTTTTGGCTTTGTCAATTCTTGGTGTTTTCTGCAACACCAGTCCATATATCATGTCTTGAGTAGATAATAGTAGCTCATGGCCATTGTGCTGCTCTATGATGCAAAGGGGAGTTAACTAGTGTTTTGAGCTTCAAATGTGCAGGCAGCGATTGGTGGACTTGATGCTGAAATGCAGGAGGCAGAGGTTCCAACAGAAGTTAACATTGATCAGCATGATATTGGCAACCAGCTTGCAGTCGTGGACTACATTGAGGACATTTACACCTTTTACCGCAAAACTGAGGTCTGTTCAATTGTGAACATGCACTGATAAACCCAGGGAAATAATTGGAGATTAAACTCAAGCTTGGGCTGTAAGCAGAGAACGGCAACTTGTATTTGTTCTGAAATACAATGTGTGAGGTGTCCAGGTCCAAAGTTGTGTGCCACCAAACTACATGACTCAGCAGGCAGATATCAACGAGAAGATGCGTGCCATTCTTATTGACTGGCTTATTGAGGTATTGTGTCTGCTGTCCTATGCTCTAAGTTTTGTCCACAGCTCTTGATATCCATTAAATTGGCCTCTATCTATCCCTGTAGAAACTAAAAGTGGGGTGTCTATGCAGGTTCATTTGAAGTTCAATCTGATGACAGAGACATTGTACCTAACAATTAATCTGATTGATCGGTACCTGAGTTTGCGAAGTGTCTCCCGCAAGAATCTGCAGCTGGTGGGTGTGACAGCACTGCTTCTGGCTGCAAAGTATGAGGAAATATGGGCCCCAGAGGTAAATGACTTTGTGCACATCTCTGACAATGCCTACACTCGGGAGCAAATTTTGGACATGGAGAAGACAATGCTGAACACTTTACAGTTCAACTTGACAGTTCCAACTCCGTATGTTTTTGTCGCACGTTGCCTCAAAGCAGCAGCTGCTGAAAGAGAGGTATTCGTAGTTCCCTTGCACCTGTGAAACTTCATAGACCTTAAGAGGGGCATCTAGAAACCAAAGTAAATTCTACTTAATTCTTATGGTCCAGTATTATGGTGATGCAGGAGAAGACTGTTGCAACAGAATTAGAGATGGTATCGTGGTATTTGGTGGAGCTCTGCCTCACAGAGTACAGCATGGTCAAGTTCCGTCCCTCTCAATTGGCAGCTGCAGCTGTATATACGGCACTGAACACCCTTGCAAAAGAAGCTACCTGGGGCCCTACTCTTCAAAGACACTCTGGCTACACTGAATCCCAGCTCAAGTATGTGTGCAATGCTCCTCTTATGCCTCTTTTCAGACTTCTTTTCTGCCAAGTCCTGCATTCTCAATGTTCATTAACTTGCCCCTAACAGAAATACTTGTTGCAGGGAGTGTGCAAAAATGATGGTAGCTTTTCACAGCAAGGCGGGTACAGGAAGTTTGACAGTGGTGCATAAAAAATACTCAAGCTCCAAATTTTCATCTGTTGCCAAACTTAGTCCCTCTTCCACTTTGTTGAGCCCAGTTGTAAGTGCCAACTCATTGGACATTTGAGTTTACCTGAACCCCTTCTCCTCTCTCATGACAGGCTGAGCCTCAGAAGCAATATGCCGGCCCCTTGTGCCTCAAATTCTGAATGATTAGTTAAAGACCTAATTTGCAAGATATGAAGCATGTCTGGCTGAAAATTCAAGAGGAAGCAAAGAAGAGAAGATGGGTACTAGCTAGGCAGCTAGGCAAGATAAAATAGCATTTTCCAGAATTGAGGTAGTGAAAAGGAGAATGTTGAGAAATTCTGTCATCCAAACTCAGGAAGATAAAAAAAAAGACAATTGTACAATACAGTGACAAATGGTCAAACTTTTGAATTAATAGACCATTCTTGACTCTCAATGCAACGTATGAAATTTAGATGTACAAATTTAGATGTTTTTGGAAATCCATTCATAGATAGGTTCTACTACAGCCAACAATTTGTTACATTCTAGGAATGAGTGTAACAGATTCTAGCAACGTTACCTCCTGCAATCACAAGGCCAGAACTATGCCAACAACCCAAACACTGATACGAAACAGTAAAATAGCAACACATATCAAACATATTTTTTATGGCTTGCAACTGTAGGAGTGTCTTCAAAGCAAGCTAAATATAAGTTCCACAATTAAATCTGGGTGAAATGCCAATACAGAATGAAAATGACCAAAGCTACATGTGAAAAATAATATGAAAGGAAATACAGTAGAAAAGAGATCTGCATATCAGCCACATTCTTCTTCCACTAATACCAATTCTGGATACTCTACCCAGTAGCCAGAAAAAAATTCATCTTCACTCCCCAATTTGATGATATTTTGTGAATCAGAAGTTGTAGACCAAACGAAAGATGTAACCAAAATTGTCAGTTTCTTTTCTTGTTCTCCTGCTGCGTCAGTTGAAAGGATTTTGAAATTTGCTGCTCTCTATAAACAAAGTACAGAGAGAAAGCAGCAGCTGGTCCCAACACCAAACTTCCCACAGTGACCAATACGCCGGCCAGAATTCCGTCTTCCACTAGCACCAGGTATAAAAATGCAAGAAACAGAATCAAACCGTCGATAATAAGAAAGTATACTGCGAACTCCTCAGTTTTCCATGATATGACGAGGCTAAAAGCTTGCACTGGCAGCTCTGGATCTGAAATCACAAACAGAATGGCTACCAAATGCCACACAACTCCAATTCCCACGTAAACAAGATGGAGGGCAAGCACACTTTTATGCCCACGAATTTGTGAGCTTCCCTCACTTGTAGCAAAAGGAAGCCAGAAAAGAGCTACTGCAATTGGAGAAACCTGGAAAAGTAGGATTGCAAGCTCTAGCTCACGGATTTGGAAGGGGAAGAAGAGACCTAAGATGTTCAATACCACAAACAAGAGGAAGAAACCTATTGCTGCAACGCGAATTACAGAGATCTTTTTGTCAGCAATTAGGTCAATATGTCTATTGCCTGCAGCATAGAGGAGATAGATGGGCAACCAAATTGCAGGAAGGACGACTGAGACTCCAGCAGCTTGAACAAGGAAGAAATAGAGAGGGGTGAGAGAAAGGAAGAACCCAGCTCTAAACCTTGATCCTTCAACGGCCATAAAAACAAGCACTGACAGAAAGAGTGAGAGAGTATATCCACTGACCCATTTGCCTACATTAGAAGCTAAAGCTTGCTTGAAGAACAAAACCAGAGAGCACACAAAGATGTTCAGTTCTTTGAACCCCAATCTATAATACGCTACTTTGTCTAAACATTCCTCACGCAAAACTGTAAAGGGTACAGCTGCCTTACCAAACAAGAGCAAAAATGCAGACACGCCCAAAGCCACTAATGGTAGTACCTTCAACATCCTTACACCCACTGAATCCATTGTCTTGTTCCTGTCACTCCTCCACCAAACTGACTTCGCGTTCAATTTTGGAGAGGATGATAACAATGCCACTAACAAAAGTCGCGATTTTTTAAAGCTTCAAGTAACGACAACGGAAACAAACTCCAGCTTAACAACCAAAAAAAAAAAACACAATCCTTACAACCATCTAACTGCGACAAATGTTTGAAATTTTTGATGGGCTTTCGAATGGGGATGAAGCAAGAAAGAAGGTGGAGGATGTGCGTCTGATCTAGGAAAAAAAAACTCCCGTGAAATACGGACCCAGACGTGAACTGGGTGCGAATGCTTGCTTGTTTGCACAACCCAAGCAAGCAAGCAAAAAGCCCAGTGCTTGAGGAAAGGGCAGGGGCAGAACACAAGAAAAACAAAAACTCACTTTATTCCAAAAGTAAGTGTGTGGCACAAAACGATTACCGTAGCGTCAAGAACTCGTCGAATCTTTTTTTAAAAAAACCGTATGTGAAGGACGCCGTACCCGCAGTAAAAAAAATTTCCTCCTCCAGAGGGAATGGCACCAGTGTTTATTTTTTCATTTTTCTCATATCGAATTTTTTGACGAAATTTAGCAAAAAACTAGAAAAATTAGTGAAATGTACACTTGAAAAACAAAATTTTCCAGAATTTTCCCAATTTATTTGTCAAACCAAAAATAGCGAAATTTTGCCAGAAAAAAAAAACACTAGATACGGCACCTTCCCATAAAACACTCCACGTTTTGTGGCAGTTTTAGTGGGAGGTGCCGTATCCATCAGAATCCACCTGAGTACGAACATTTTGAAAAGAGTTTTTAAAAAATGCTCGCATAATATTGTACTGTGATACCCGCTGGGTATCACAGTAAATAATTTGAAGTCAAAAAAGAGTCAAGAGTTTTGCACGCTGGGTAATGCCCCAGCCCTTGGGTTATATACTAGGGTGTTACACATAAGGTTCCTAAAAAATGACAAACCATCAAGCATTCCTGAAGCACATTCAAGGTTCCTCAGGGGAACCTTAAGAGTACCTGTATGTGGAAGGTGTGTCTCCCTTGTTGACAAACAAAATCGGGGACCATCAAATTTGTACCAGATCTTTACAGCCAGTCAGTTTTAGGAGCTTTGATGTTCACTGAATTTGGGTCTGGGTCCTTCACTCAGCTAGAACCTAGAACATGCCGACTCTTGATCCTTACATTACCCTGGAAGAACAACATTTCCACGTTCTCCACACTTTTAGAAAGGAAACACTTTGTTCAAGTTCTAGACCATGCTTCAATTTTCTTTGTGTGGCTAATTTTTCTGGTGACCGAAAAAGACTTTCTAACAAAAATTAAAACAAAGAATGTTTTGTGATAGATTTTTAGTGTTGCCTGGGTACTAGGCTGGAACCCTCTTATATAGATTGATATTGGGTTCCTAGTATCAAGAACCAATCACACTGGTATTACCAGAGAGGCATCTTACCACTACTTCCCTGGCAGGGACTTTAACTTAATACCAAAGCTATATTGATTTCAATATCAAGAGAAGAAGAGTTTTGAGTTCTTCTGTAGCTGGACAATTCCCAGCTACGAGAGTTCCTAAAATTGGATTCCAACTCAACCACCGCCTTCTGACAAAAGTTGCTTTTTGGAGAGCACAGTAGGATGAGTATACAGTATATACCAATGTTGGCCACTTCTTCACTTGCAGGCAAGTTCTAGGTCAGGTTCTAAGCAAGTTCTAGTTCAGGTTCTAGGACATTTAGATGGAAGGTTCAACAATTTTTATGGAACTGTGATTGGATCCAGGCCGGGCAACTAACTAACGCTTTTCTTTAAATTGGATTATAACCTTAACTGAAGTTTCTGTCCCTTTTGAAACAAGTCGAAGTTCTCTTATTGTTCAAAAAAATTAAAGCACAACCTTATTTTTATGCAACTAGTTAGTTTTAATTCCTTACATACATAATTAATAATCCATGATCACTATCTTGGATTGGATTGGATCGTGTCAACTAGTTGAACAAACTAATATTACAGTTTGGGTATGCAACCTTAAGGCTTTACCTTACATCTAGTTCTGCTTTCCTTTGTTTTTTGTTTTATGAAAAATAAAAAGTCAAGCTACATCCAAATTTTTTTTCTGGATTTATCTGGAGTCTATGGTTTCTAGTGAAATTAATTAATTAATTATATAAATATGAATATAAATATATACAATTATATAATTCAAAAAATTATTATTCAAACTATTATTATCTTAATACATTTTTAAAAATTAAACTTTAACGTGCATGTTATATTGTAAAATCAATATTGAGATCAACACAAATAATGATGAACTATTGAAAAACATATGAGGAAAATAAAAAAGGGGAGGGGGAGATGATAATTGTAAAATTGATAAACCTCCATCTCCTTTACCATTATTTTTGCGTCTTTCTCAAATTTTCAAAGTGAATCTTAAAATAAATCTTAATTCATTCATCTATTAGACTTACGTTCCATAAATCCAGAGCTTTTTTCCCTCCCTGGGGTTTTATATGTAACCATGATAAACTTTCAAAGAGCCACAGCATGAAAACCCACCAAATATGCATATCATTAATGTAACATTTGCACCATTATATATTCTACAAGGACTTATGATATTATGGTATGCCCAATTCAAGCACCTACAAAAATTCAAGTTACATAAGAAAAACATGAGTCTCATCACATTCATGTCAATTTAGACATAGTCACAATTGTAAGGTATTCTGCCTCAAATCACCATAGATTCACTAAAACAAAAATGTTTGCATTCAAGTGCATAAATGTCTTATATCTAAATGATATAAGACATACATCCTAATACAAATTTGTATTGGGGTCAATGATTACAACTCATTCAAAACACATGAAAATATACTAGTTGATGATATCATATGGTTAATGATTGAACATGTGTCATTTATTATGTCCATGTTCATGTCAACAACAATTTCCATGTATACAGTTCTCATGCAACAACATGATACCATCTTTGTCTGGAGTGCTTACTGTTCAAAACTCAGAATTTGCCTCCAGGATGAGAAAAAAGGACACTGCTTTCCAACAGCTTGAACTGTAGGGTACAAGGTGCTCTTCGGAATTCAGCACGACACAATGCATCTGTCCAGTGAACAACTGACACCTGCCCATGGACGTCAGTGGCTAGGCCTGTAGATAGTGGATCCACAGTAACAATTACATCTGCACTGTGCTCCAACTCTTGCACTAATGCTGCAGCAGGTGATTGAGCTCCAGCATCCACTGGCAGAGATAAGCCTCGGTTACTATCTGTGTCTGCATGGACCAGAGCAACTACCCCACACCTCTAAAGGCACAGGCAAGGAGGAGGGAAGAAGGTCAGATAGACTGCAGGGATAGACTGTTCTTCAATGAATGCATCAGCACTCAATACAAAGGGATTCTGACCATCTCCTCTTCAAAACTTCAATCCTTTGAAATAGCTGAAATCCACAATTAATGTCCTACATAACTGTTTCACACTAGGTGTTTGTATCCAATGTTGTGTTTGTATTCTTGTAAATAGGATCCTGCCTTGCCTTGCCAATTTCTGCTACATGTCATGACAGATAAAATCCGGCTGATCATAACAATGATGTTAAAGTACTAAAGCCAATGCCAAGTATGAATGAGTGCAACTTAACAAAATGGAAGCTCAACTTACATGACTGCCCGAATATAGGGCTCTGCAGTAGTGCAAAAAAGCAAGAACTTCATTTTGCACACCACCCGCCAAGACCTCCAAAAGTGATGCATCATCTATAATTATCACCGTCCTCTCCTCACCAGATTTTTGCATTTCTTGTCCTTTTACACATTTGTTCACTCTTTCATACAGCCCAAAGAGAGCACTTTGTTTCAACCCCTTGGTCCATATCGACCCTGGTGAGTCTGCAGCTGGAAACAGATCCAACAACTTTTGAATCATCTAAAACTTCTAGATACTGGAAGGCTTCTGATTGACTTTCACAGTTTCAGTCTATCTACAATTCATTTCAATGCTATACATATTCTCTTCTATGGGCACTGTCCAGTGAACACCAGCAAGTTGTTGTCTTAACAGAACAACCATTGCTGCAAAACAATTCCCACTCTCCACCTAATGCAAGAGATTTATCATTTGAGAGTTTTGTATAACAAACCTGCTGAAGGTACATGTTGGGCGCTTTTTCCAAGATGTCTGTCAGTATACTGGTGCTTTTGGGTTGAGCTCTGTTGCTCATTACTATCAGAGACCATGTCCAGAAAAATAAGTCGTCCACTGTTCCGATAAGAAAACAGATTGCAACCCTTCATCAACAGCACATGCCACTTGTAAGCTTCTCCATATCCAATCAGTTGCTCATGTTATTTCACAAATGTTGAACTGTCAGTTCCAACGTTTTCAATCCAAACGCCCATTTTGTATGAATTCAGAGAACCATATCTTCAGAACACAAAAGAAACAGAAAGTACCAAATCACTTCCGAATTTAGTTTGACATGCAAAAACCAGTTTTCAACTATGTGAAGAGAGAAGATCCAAATTTCTCTGTACTGTGGAAAGAGAGGCAAAACATACTTAGAAAAAACTATGTCAGAAAAAACTTGGGAGAGATGAGTTCTATTTCCTCCTAAGTTCAGCAACTTTTTTATGCCTTAAACCCTGAAAATTCAGTCCCTTCCTGTTCCAAATCTCAAGAACTCAGTCCCTTTGGAATATTACCTGCTTTCTGGAGATCCGATTATAATGTGAGAAGGGCTCCGACAATGCCAGAAATAACACTCTGGTGGTGCCACCACCAGCCTCGTCTTCACTTGCATGTGGTGCAGCCAGAAGCTTCTTCAGAAAGTAATTCAAAAGGAAAGCTCCTTTGGCTGCCACACTGTCTTCAATCAGTATCAGGGATCCAGGCAGTAGTTTCCTGGCGTCTAACCCTAAAATCTCCTCCATCATCTCCGACATCCCACCTGCCACAAACTCGACTCTCAATTCCCTGTCACAATAACAGAAAACAGCGAAAAGCAAACAGCATGAGAGAGACACACACAAGACACCTACGACAAGGGTTTTGCGCGCATTCTCCTCTTCCCAAACCCTAAATGTAAGATAAAAGATACTTATGGTGAGCATAGATTCAAAGCTGTCAGAATTTTTTTAGCAAGAGTATAACCAAGTGGTTGTAAGTTGGAACCCTATGAACTTGTCTTAAGAAATTTTGACGATCCGCAGCTGGCATCTCCAAGGGGAACAAGAATCTGCCCGTCTAATTCCAGCAGATTCTAAGAGCGCTCCCGAGGTAGAGAATTACACAAGGTACTATGTCCCAAAGACCAGAATGTGTACCATATACCTACGGCAGTCGGACTGACTGAAGTGTCGACCGCCTTGAGATGCTGAAAACAAAAAACACTCTCTGAACACAGAAGGAGTATAACAACCAGATCTAGGGAGGGGGAAATTCTCGAAACAAGAGTTGTAGACTTCCTCTTATGTCACAAGCTTTTCTCAGATGCTCCAGAACTCCTTTCACTCCTCCAGACGCAAGACCAGGACCTCCGGTTTGACCAGGACCTAGAAGATTGGATCTTCCTCCTCCTCCTCCCCTTCAAGAACAGCAGTGACACGGTACAATGCGAGAAGTTCACGCATCGGAATCTGAAGAAGCCAAAACAGAAAAATTTGCTTCACAGGGGGGAGAAGAAGCAGCCTGTCCACTGGTTTGTAGCAGCATTACCATTTCCTGATCGCTTTTATGCTGGAGCAGCATATGCGGGCCTTTCTGCAACTTCACCCGGCAATGTTGATTCACGCAAGCCATCATCTCTTGGGTTGCTTCTCAGATGAGACAATCCTTCTTCTCTCTGGGCTTTACAAGCAGGTCCACCATTTGGTTCTTCTCATCAAGAAGCAAGTTTCCAAGAAATTGTCTGCCATGCTGGTGGATGCTGTCAAGTAACATTCCCAGCCATATGTTGTGTGTTTGCCTGCTACAAGCGTTTTGTCTGATATAAGCATTTGATTTCTTGGGGCAAGCCATTGTGTGATATGTCATTTGGTTGAGTGCAAGCTCCTAGAATGCAATGACTTTTGGCATCAAGGATGCTCAGAAGAATTGTATTGGATGCTATTTATAAACTGGATTTTTGGAGAAATAACAGACCAGTTGAGTGGTATTACAAGGCTGAGAAGTCGGAGTGTTCATCTGAGCAGGCAAGTGTAGGACCCTGCAACCTATCAAAGTGGAGTTGGAATGTGATTGATCTTGCAAAGTGGACAAGGTACAGTATACTTGTGTCTTTTCAAGGTCTTTTGACAGATTTCAATTTATGCAGCTACTCAGTTGACCTCTACACTTTATACATGATGAGGGCAACTTCATCATCTTATGAGGCCAAATCTGTGGAAAGAAAGCACAATGTGCACTGTGAGGCCTTTCCCACAGCCAATTTCCCACTAATGTGGCATTTACCTTCTCAGCAGGGGGTTGTGTTTTTAAGTTTATGTTCGCTTCCAAGTCCCAACAAGTTCCAATCTGTTCCTACCTATGCTTAGAATCAAGCAGGTAGTGAGCAATGGTTGATGCCAAGCAGCAGCCTGTAATGGAGCTATATAACAAGGCTTCATGCTTTTTGGCTTCCATCAAGGAATTATTTTTTCAAGTTGATTGAACACTGCAGTTTCAGCCTTTATTCTAGCATCCCATTGTGCTCATTTGTGACTCGCAATAGAAACTTACTGCTAGTTCAGTTATTAGACTTTGCATAATTCCAAAAAAAATCAAGGTTTCTTGGCCAGGCTGGGTTTTAGGATCTATGCTCTGTCAGCATGAGTGATGAAGCAAAGATGTGTCCACAGGCTGGTTTCTCTTTATATATGGAGAGCAGAGAATGAAGTATAGCGAACTGGTCTTTGGTTATGGCTCTGCAAGTTTTATTGATGCTGAATCTGCTCTAATATTCTTTGTGGGGGATTTGTTTTTGTAGTTGGAATCAGCTGGGAAGAATGGACTTAATGGAGGCTATGAGGCTCTTCATTTGAACACTAGAGGTTGGTTCTGTACACTTTTTCAGAATTGGGGGCATTTGTCATCACCATGGCATTGTCTGAAAGCAACTTGCTGGATGATTGTTGACTGATGAATGAGTCATTTCGCACATAGTTTACTAAAGCTCACCTTCCATTTGTTTTCACATCTGGATGATTCCAATCTCAATCTGCTCATTCCCGTCTTGTCTTGTTGTGCTTATAGGAGGAGGATCCTAGCTGTGGTCAAAAGCTCAAGAGCTGGACAAAGAGGTCACAATGAACACTGTAGGCTGCCAAACTCTGCTTGCACATTATCATTGGACTGAAGCAACTTGTTCATTTCCTTTTGCAAAGCTTTGCTGTACAGTATTTCGTTCAATCAACCCATGTCCAAATGTGCATTTAGTCTGTTTATCCTGCTGATTTGATACAGGAAATCTCCAAGCCACCCCCTCCTGTTGCAGACTCAGAACCCATGGCACAGGAAGAAATGGACAATGAGAAGCTGGTCGTGGAGGTGGAATTGAATGGGGAGGATAAAGTGGAGGACACACCTATGGTAGTGGTTCCATCTGCATCAAATGACATTTTGAAAGTAAATGGAATCTTTAGCACAGAAGATGTGGAGGATGTTGCAGAGGGAATCAGGGCAATTGCTGTTTACAATGAATGGGTATCACCAACTGTGACAGGTTAAAGGCCCTCAGCTCACTACCAGGTGATGAACAATTATGCTGACCAACAGTTGTCTCTTGTCGTGATGGAATTGTCAAATTGTTTGTTTTCTATCTTAAAACGCACAGATCAGGCGTGAGTGGTTTTAGCCTGAAATGCACAGTTTCTTGTTCTGTGAGGAGAGAACAACTTTGTTGGATTCCTAGTGAAGTATTTCAAAGGCCACCTCTAATGCTCCAAGTGAAGGCATGGATTACTTGCTTGTGATTTGGTTAGGCCAAAAGATTGTCGCTCTAAAATGCTCATTGAACTTCTGGAGAGACCAAGATTGGTCAGTGAGGTGTCTGAGGTGAGATTGTCTGGAACTCATGTTTAGCTCAGTGTTCAACTTCTTCACTTTGCAGGATGATCTGGGCTCTAATCCAAAATGAGTTCTGTTGAACAGATCAGAACCTGGACTTGCAGCATGCAGCAGGAGTTGTAGATAATAAGATGTATATTATTGGAGGTAATCACAATGGTCACTACTTGAACGATGTGCAGGTACACACATCTTTCTTTAAGACATGACATATCTTTGAGTTTGAATGCAGAAAGAATTAGGAACTATTGCAAGTTTCTAGAATGTCTGATTCTTCACGGTTTTCCTATCTTAATCATTAGACTTCTAATTTTATGCTGATGTGGTGTTGTGTTATCTTCAGGTTCTTGATCTGAAAACTCTTGAATGGTCAAAGGTAGACAAAATTCCCCAATCCCCTCTCTCACTACAGCAGAAACAATCTCCATATCAGTTCCCTCCATGTGCAGGGCATACCCTGGTATGTGGTCTACATGGTCATTTGTGGTCTAAGCCTTGAAAGTTATGATCATACATTAAGGACCATCTGTGACTTCAAACTCTCCATTGTTACTTTGGAATGCCTGTACATATTGTTGTCTCAAGTTGGCTGCAAGTCCTACAATGAGCATTTGAGTGGGACCTCGTGCTGAATTATGCACAGGTCTGGTGGGGCACAAAGCTGCTTGCAGTGGCTGCCCATTCAAAATAGCCAGTGGGTACTGTAATAGGTGTGGCAACTCCCTCAGGCTGTACTCTGGTCATATTCTGAACTGGTTTATTATATTGTGTGTTCCTCAAGAAATTTGACTGTCTGAATGCTTGTTCTAAGTAAGGGTATCCTTCTGTTGTCCTTGCAGTATGTGCTTTTGATACACACACTGTGAACCGGACAATTCTTGATGTCTATGGCAAGTCTCCTGTAAGATTTGCTTCTGCTTCCCTCTTCATAACTTGTTCCATTGTGCTCTTTGCAGATGCACTACAATGACATGGGTGCTTTCTTACATTTTCTTTTGTCCAGATTGCACATGGTGGCCAATCAGTGACACTAGTGGTTCAACCTTAGCTATGTTTGGAGGGGAAGATTCAAAGAGGCACCTTATGGATGATCTCAACATTCTGGACTTGGAATCACTGACATGGGAGGCTATTGAAACAAGGTACCACTTCCACAGCTCCTACACCATGATCATGTTGTCACTCTCATGCTCAAAGATAATAGCATGATATACATGGTGTGTCTGCTGCCCAAACAGCTTCAGCACATCTTGAAGGTCACTCTTGTTTGGCCTTTTTTTTCCACAACACCTTTGCACTGTGCCCCTCTGCCATACCTTTTGTAACTGCAGGGAAACTTATTTGGCTGTAGCTGTGGTGTTGGATTTGCAGTGGGACAAGACCATCCTCATGTACAGACCATGTTGCAGCAGTTCATGGAGACTGTTATCTTTTCTTACTTGGTGGCAGCTCACATTCTAGCTGCTATGGCTTGTATGTACTTGACCTTGAGTGTAAGTTGTTCTCTCCACCTCACATTTTGTTAGCAGTCAAAGCAGTTTTCAGTTTCCCCATTTTTGTGTACTCTATGCAATCATGAAACCATGTGGAATGCTTGAGACAGTGGGCTTGATATGAGTTTACTTGTGTCCTGATTATCATGTAACACTCAACTGCACGATCAATGTTAATGTACAGCTTGTGCCTGTTGCCATTAGATGCTAGTATTCTATGTAAAGCAGCAAGGAAGGTCCTGGTTATTTTGTTCTCAATGGGACATCACCATGGAAATTGATTAGAAACACTGACAAGCCCTATGTGAGGCCATTTGACTTCCACCCACACACAAACCAGATTAATGGAACATGATGGCCAGGAAAAGTCGATTCAGTTGTACAAATATGAAGGTCAATTCTTCTTTGGCATGAGAAGTTTTACAACCACACATAACTGCCTCTACAAGATCTGAAGGTAGAGGGTGAATGTGGTGTGATGACTGTTGGCAGATGATGTGGTCACAACCACAGATGCAAGGCACTGTGCCATCACCATGTGCGAGGCATGCCGGTGCCACTATTGGTAAAAGTTTGTATATCATTGGTGGTGGAGATAATAAGAGTGATATTTACAGCAGCTCCCTTCTTTTTTTCCTGTTCTGATTGGATTGGATTTCTTCAACATTCACCATATCTGAGATAACTGATTCTGAAGAAGTGGTTTTAGGGTTTTTACTTTCAGCAGTTTGTGCTTGGATCCAATTTCATTCAATTGACCTCAAGGTCTTTGCCAGTTTTTGTTTGTAGATAAACTTGTTTAGTGATGTTACAGTTCCTGATCTGAGTGTGATGGTGAAACAGGCATTTCTGATACCCTAGTTCTGAACATGAACACTGTGGTGTGGTCATTAGTAGCCTCTGTCAAGGGACAAACAGCTATTTCAAGTGAGGTGAGCATTGTATTGCTTATGCTTGGTATTCTATGCAGTTTTGAACCGTTGTTCCACCTGGCTTGTAAGGCAAGGGCAAGCTGGGAACTACTTCACTTGCCACAGTAGTGCAATAATAATGCATTTCTGAACATCTCCACTGTTTTATGTGATACATTGCTCTTGTACTTTCTGTTGTAAATAAGTGGAGGTAGACAAGAGCGTCAATCTCAAGAAAGTCACATTGTTTATCATGGCAAGGACAGGGTTTGAGTGTGGTGGTTGTTGAGGACTCCTTAGTTGCATTTGGTGGATACAATGGACACTTCAAGAATTAGGTGCATAGTTTGATCCCTTTGTATCCTTTCCTTTTCCATGACATCAGATCAAGAATGTGTAGTGAGAGCACTAAGTGAATATCGTCTTTATTGCAGGTGCATGTGTTTTGAACATCTCCTCCAGAGAACTTACAATCAAAGATTTTGGAATCTCCAGCTGCTGCTGCAGCTGCAGTGTTTGCAGCTCCTCTACCAGTGCTCAGTTCTCTAAATAGCATTGTCATTGTCTCCAGATCCAGAAGAACCAGTGTCAGAGTCTGTGCAAGAGAATTTTGATGTGGAGCAGCTGAGAGAAGAGCCAGAGGTACATTCCAAAGTCCTTTTCAGGCATATACAAGTAGCACACACAACTGTGTCCTATGGAGGGTTTGTGATTGTGAGTACTAACACCTTGCGTTGCATGTTTGTAGTGTGCTTTAGATAACAGTGCAACAAGCAAGAAACTGGCATTAGCCCTTAAAGTGAATGAAGAGCTGCAGGAGGCAACCTTGGCAGAACAAGTTGAGTGTTCAAAGCTATAAAGTGAGCTTGCAATGGCCCAGTTTTCTTCATCTGAATTAGAACAGGTCTGATCCCTGTCTTGATCTTGCCATGTCCTCACTAGTCAGAAATCCTGTATTTGCTGTTTGAAGTTCAATTGAATTCCATTGATCAGGGCTTTTGTTAGTTTGTGGCCCAAAGTAGTGGAGAGTTGTCTTTCAATTTTGGAAAATGGAACAGTCGAGATTTTGAAGATGCCACTGTTGAATCAGTTCATGTTGCTGAGATGGCCTTTTGCATGCTCCCCTTGAGAGTTTCTAGTATCCATGCAGTTAATTTTTGGCAGAGGCTTCTGTGGCCTATATCATTGGTATACATCTTCCATGGTGCTGCAAACATTTTTGTTTTTACATGTTCAGGATATCATTTTTGCACAGAAGCACAAACTGACCTAATAAGCAAACTTCACACCCTGAAAGACAACTACTCAGAATGAAGGTTTATGCAATTCCGCACAAACCTGCTTCTTTTGTAGGAGCTGCACTCTGTGCGTGGGCAGCTGGCAGCAGAACAATCCAGGTCGTTCTGCCTTGAGGTAATATCTAATATCAATGACAACATCAAGGATGAGTTAGGCAATAGACAGTTGGATGAGTAAAAGGATCCTTCTATAGATTGAAGAATGGTCACTTATCTGTCATGCTTTTCTGAGTTTAGGCTGGTTATTTGTGTTGGTCTTGCTTTGTATTATTGTGTTGTTGACTCTTCAGTTACTTAGTGTTCATAAATATGCAGAGGAAGTATGGGTCAAAAGAGTAGGGAGAGTGGTTTGTCCAGGGGGGAATATTTGGGGGATTTTGAGATTGCAATGGGAGGGTTGAGAATGCTGTCAGACAGTAACCAGAGAAATTGAGTTTGTTCTTCTAGCATTCCTTACTTTGCTAGAATGTATTGCACAGGTGGATGTGGTGGAGTTAAGGCAAAGCTCCAATGTATGGAGATCTTGCAATGGGAGCTGGACCTTCTGTGGTGTTAGAAGGATGCCTCAAAGGAAGCTGTGATTCTAGCTGCACAAAAGCAGGGCACTGGTGTTTGGAGCTGGCTTGCAGGCAGTCCACCAGATAGCAATGGTGTAGAGGACTGATCTGACTATTCCTTGACATATACATACATGCGTATATGTGTGTGGTGCACACATATTATTGAATTCCAAGCACTACAACAGCATGCCCCTCATGTAACGGATTAGAAGTGTTCACTGTTTAAAACAGGCAGTACCCAATCTATTTACTTAACATTTATGTAGAGATCTGGGGTGTAACAGGCATCTGACTAGGTTTCTAGGTTTTGATGCTGGTGAAGCTTTTTTGCCAGGAGTCCTTTCCTTGAGAGGAATACTGTAGATAATACTAGGTTTATGCACCTGGTTAGTAGAGATTTGATCAGAATTCCAGCTTTTCAGGAATCAGGTGTATTTGTGCAGCCTAATAATCTTGTCCCCTGCTGAGTCCCTGGGGAACAAACCATGTTGCAAATTTTCTTTGCTTGGGGGGGGGATGGGAAACACTATGACCACCAGGCAGGCAGGATTGTCGTGGAACTGATTGTCACCAGTAAATTTATATGTGCATAGAGAATTGCTGTGGAGCAGCAGCAGCAGCAGCAGCACTGTTGTGCATATGTTTTGGCAGAAACTCCTGAAGTGAGTTGGGGCATGTTTGTATATCTCAGTTTAGCTCCGGATATTTTGCTGCCATTATACATGTGTTGATTTTCTTTACAATAAAATGAATGACTATGTTAGATGAGAATTCCAATGTGCCAAAATATGTTCAGCTAGATCCTTGTCCTGCTGGTGCTGTGTTTTGGGACATCTTAATCGAGTGCTTGAAAGGGAGCTTTTTGGTGGCAGAAACTCAGTTCATGGATGCATGAACAAGAAAGGCTTTCTTGATTCCAGTCTACTTCGTCTCTGACATGTATGAATCTGTTACTAACCTATGGAAGGACAGGGAAAGGAAAGTAAAGGAAAGGAAAGAGATTACTGGTTATGGGATTGGTCTACTCATTTAGCATATCATATTCAAAAGGCAGAAGTGAATTACCCAGAGAGTGTCCTAATACAATACATGCAATGGCAACACAAAAATTCAGAACCTGATATGCAACATACATGTTTCTCAAAGTACGGGAACCCCCAAAATATAGATCTGAGCATCCATGATCAAGAATGTAATCTATCGCCTACACATTTCTTCAATGTAAAGACTAAAATGTAGGTCTGAACATCCTTGATAAACCCTAATTATCAGACTAAAGATTCAGTATAGTACACAGTTCAAGGAGAAAAACATGGAACTGATTCTAGAAAAGCAGACATACAAAACTGACCGAGCAAGATATGGGAGGGATCGAGGGTAAGCAAAGGCAGTGCCATAATGCTTGCAAATATGGCAACAACCACATGAGCAGCGACCACAAAGGAAACTTTTGACAAGACATCTATTGTTGCCCCTTCATCTGTATCCACAATCTTTCAGTAGGTACAAGCTGCTGTGTCTTATCTGGGGCAGATGGATCTGGAAGAAGTATCTCCTTCTCTTCAACTACTGCGTGCTCTGATTCTTTCTCTCATGCTAGTTGCTTCTCAACATACTCTGGAAACATCTTGCAAAAGATGGCACTGCACATCAACCCTCATGCATATCTAACAAGAACAATATGATTTTTTAAAAATAAATATTGGAGGAAAAAATGTTAATGATAAATGAAAAATGAAGAAGATCTAGTTGGAATTCATTAGAGTTAAACAGTACCTTTTTAGAACTGCAAAGAAAACAAATCCTGAATGGATCCCCCACCAAATTGCATTGGCATTCCTCCAAAAATATCCAAATTTAAATATAAACATATCGCAAAATTAAATGACAATGTCTTAGATTTATATCTTGAATTGAAACAAACCAAAACTGATACTATAATTGATTTATGTTCTAAAATTAATGAACAAGCTTTTTAATAACATAATTTCAAGATTTTTCAAATGCATATTTACCAAATGTTTCAACAAATACATTGCCTTTTGAAACAATTAATAGTTAACATTACTGAAAAGGAAGACACTTATGATAACAAGGTGCAACACTCATTAAATGATTTTTTGAATTTTAGTTGAGAATAGTACTAAATGGAAATGGGTCTATTGAAATTGATATAAAACATGATGATGTTGATTGTGATCATTTTGAAAATAAAGATGGGATGAAAATTGTTAATAAAATATATAAAAACATATTGAATATGTTGCTAAACAATTTGTTATTGTTGCCAAAAGATTATTTTTGCATACCAAATTTATTATGCATCAAAATAATATATTGAAAAATTACCCGATATTTTTTTTAATGAAAAAATTGCAAATCATGTATTAATGTGTATATATGTCAAGTTATGTTTGTCCTAACATAGTGATAAAAACAATAAAAGAAATTTATAAAAATATTTTGCATAAAGTTGCAAATGTTTCAATAAAACCAAACTCACAAAATTTAATAGAATATTCAAACACAAGTGCAGATAATGAATGGCAAAAGGATGATTTTTGAAAAAAATTCCAAATTTACACAATTCAAATATTTTAAAAGAAGTTTTGGAAGAAAATTGTGGAGATATATTAGTGCAACACATATTGAATTTTTAATAGATGGTTGATGATGATCCAAAATCATTAACAATTGTTAGGAGAAGGTTTGCAATCAATTGTATTATTTTGTGATTCACATTTTGAAGAATTTTTTTTTTGACATTTCTTTTTGGGCATCCAAGGTCATCTTTTACATGTTCATATCAAAAAGTAATACAAGACGAACTAACAAGCGTCAATAGAAAGTTTGCATATTATATATATATATATATATAATATGTATCAAAATTATCAAAATTTTAATACATTTCATGTCTTCCACATATTGTCAAATCCTTATAGCTCAAAAATATCAAACAATGTAAATTTAAACAAAATATTGAATTTTGATTTGAGTTATAAAAACTTAAGGTGCATAAAAACATTTCCAAATTACTTAGATCATTTTCAAAAGACGCTTTTGGAATGATTAAACAACTTGGGCCTTCAATTTTTTTATGTAACATTCACCACATGTGTAAACAATTGGCTTATGTTTCTAAAAACATCAGAAGATTTGCATGTTCAACATGTTTTATAAAACTAAAAAATGATGATTCATTAATTACACATCAAAGATTTTGTTAAAAATGATATGATTATATTATTATATTATTATGAACATGTAATAATGAATAGTTTTGAAAACTTATAAAAAAACATTAATATTTTGTTTAATTGAATCAAGGATTTTTTCTTTTGTAATTGAATTCCAATAAGAAGTTTGTTTTGTGATCATTGATTATTATGGTCAAAAGATGCTGCTCAATTTGGTGTATTTTCAAAAGAAAAAATTGAAAGTTTTATTGATTTAAGTATTTGATGACTAGTTAAATTATTTTGAAAATTGAAAATTGGAATGTAAAAATACATCAACATAAATGAACATGTAAAAAAAAACTTATTTTTCAATTTCAATATCTTAAACCACCAATATTATTTTTTTAGATTAAGAAGATTGTACTTCAAACCTTTATGAATTAACAACTACAATCTTTAAAAAACTTATTGATATGTGATTAGGCATAAAAATTTCATTTGAAAAATTCATTTCAAATTTGCATATATTGTAATACCCTAGTGGATTCAACACACAAATGCCAAATAATTAATTTAAGTTTAGTTTCTTGGTTTAGCATTTGGGTTTTTAGTTTTGAAATTTTTGATAATAAACAATAAACTTATTGTAAAGTGCCTTTGTTTCAAATGATTTGAAATATTTTAATGGTTAGGTGGCCCCTTTATCTAATATCCTCCCCTCAAGACATCCAAAGATCAAACTCTTACATCTTTAGTAATTTTTTTAAAAATTCAACAAATTAAAAGAAAAAATTATAATTTTTTGAAAATTTTTAAAAAAAAATTATGCCAAAGCCACCAAGGTACTACAATAATTGAAATTACTTATTTATTCACATCACAATGTACATTACAAAAACCAACATCATTAAAAATATACAAATAAATGTATTTAACATACATCTAAGACTTTTATGGGAAGCAATTACAAATGCATAATTTATTTTAAATCCATATGTTACTACAACTTATTGCACTTTTTATTTAACAAAAGTAGATAAATCTATGATATGAAAAATGAAATTTATATTAAACAAATGCAGATGTGAAACTAAAGCATCTAAATCAATTTTCAAAAAGAAATATATATTTTTAAACACATAACAAATGTGAATCCAATAAGTAATGTGTATATCATTATCTATTATATTTTGTCATTTAACACGATCATTCAAATCCATAAACACATGTGAAAGAATGTGATAGAACTTTATATTATTGCCACACAAAATATTACATCAATTATTTCCAACTTCAATAGAATTCATTGCAAATTTTGATTAAAAAATTGTAAACAACACAAATGTAACAATATCATTCAATGGGTCTCATTTAATCTTCATAAAGACCCAAAAAATTCATTTAAAAAAATTGTTGCTTTTTATTTAAACCATTATGTGGGCCAAACATTGATTTAAAAGGTCATCATGTATTATGGAAATATGTTTATATGAATGAAAAAATAATATAAAAATAATGCAAAGGAAATTTGTGTATAATTTTAATGTTTTAAATAAATATGCTAATGAATGGGATGAATTGTTTTTTCGTGTAAGCAATTTAGAAAAAAATTAAAATTAAAAAAAAATCAAAAAAGTTGAATAAGATGATTTAGCTTATGAATATTTTTCAAATTCTAAAACTAAATATGAAAAAAATGAAACATCGACCCATAATCTTCCTTAATGAGGAAATGAATGCATGCCCTACAAACAATGTTCATTAAACATACACAAATTGAACATAAGACTCATTATAAATGATATGATGTATGAAAATTTTAAACATCCATTATAATCTTTACATGTTTTCAATATAAAAAATGCAAGCATAGGAAAAAAAATTACATTAATGGGCATCATACAAAACATGTTAAGATATTACATAAAAGATATGCCAAATGTTAACCTTTTAAAACCAAAAGTTATGGAATCAACATACATTAAAAAGTTTGCATTCAATATCAATGGTAAGATTATACATTCTACACTATTCATTCCTTTAAACAATAAAAGTAATGAATTTAAAACATTTAGCAATGAAAGATGTAACATTTTAACAAAAAATTATGATCAATTATGATTATTAATCATAGAAGAAATATCTTTAGTAGGTAATAAAATGATGACATTTATTAATTGTAAATTATGGTTGTAAAATAATCTCATAATAAATTCATGAATGTTTTGATGCTATAATGACATGAGAATTTTATCAAGTTCCTTTAGTTTGAAATTTGTGCATCTTCAAATAAAACTAATTAATGGATTAAATATTTTGGGGACAAAAATTTTGCATGAAAATGTCAAATGTTATGAATTAAAACAAGTTATGCAAAAAACTGATTTGAATTTCATTAATATTTAAAATAAGTTTTGAACTACTTCACACACTTTCAAAAGCATAACTTTCATTAACAATGTCTTTTTGAAACCACCACTCATGGACAATACCTTACCACATTTGTTTTATATGGACATCAAAACAACTATTCATAACCAAAGAAATTGTAATACACCAACAAAATATTTAGGGTTGTAACACAAAATGTTCATTCTACCAACACATATCCTTTTTATTTCAAATTGTCAATATTGCCAATCAAATAGACAGTCTCCACCACAAACTACTATTTAAAATAAAATTATTTACGTAGAACTTTGATTTGGAAATTATGCAACGTTAAATGGCCTTATAAACAATGTAGATGGTTCAAGGTTATACAAAAAATCATTCAAAATCATTAATATGAATAAATTTACACAATCCACAAATTGGAACACAAGAACAGAAAATTCATGCAATATTAAAAACTTCTTACATTTGACAAAAATTAGACACCAATTGAACAAAAATTGTTGAAATACAAATAAGTAGTAATCATTCTCATTCTATCACAAGGATTCTATTTCTTATTTAGCTAGTTACAAGATGAATCACACATCACACAAAAGGTTTAACACTTGACTATCTTAAATTACATTTAAATGGAGTAACAAAACATGGCCTAACATATCTAACATCATTTTGAATTTTGTTAAAAAAACACTAATACTTACATTTTTCATTGTCACACAAAAATTTCCAAGTAAATATTGGCGTATAAGAATACACAACTCGTTTTCAAACATGCACACCATATAGAATAACAATTTTTTCTTTAAAAACATACCATTAAAAAATTATAGTGATATAATATTTGAACATTCATTCATTTAACTTACATTATGAAAATGTTTTGGCAAATTCAAATTTATTAATATCCCATATCCTTTGTTTAGAAAACAAGAATCCAAAACATTCATGATATTCTACAATGCAATTATCTTTATCACAAGCAACATTTTACAACAAATTTGGGTGCAAAACTTGTTATTGCATTTTTAATAAAAACGCACAAAAAGCTTTGTATATAATCACGATTTATAAACCACCACAAATGCATATAAATTAATTTATCTTTCTTTTAGTAATTTTTTTTTTTAAATGGCTATAAATTCTCCGACTATAATAATTGAAGATTTTACCATAGACATGTTCACAATTACATTTCAATCAACATCATTATGAAACTACATGAATAAATACAATTTAAATATTCTCTTATCTAAAAATACAACCCTTAATAACACCCAAATAGATTGCATATGGATTAATGCACCAACATGACAATTGTTTCAACATAAACTTATTCAACTAATCATAAGCCTATAATACCTTGCATTTAAATTACCAAATTATGTTCCTCAATCTATTTTATTTCAAATACTTAAGATACATTTTAAAACAATAAATTTCCACAATCTTTAAACACCCAATTTAATTTCTTTTTAAAAATCCTCAAATGGGTAGGGCCTGGATGTTTGTGATGCCATGTTTTGATTATTTTTTAACACACCTTAACCCTCCCAAATTTTGCGTGATGATTATTTTTCAATTTTGAAACCAACAAAACAAGTGTTATTGAATTTTAAATGGATTTTGTCATTGAAAATTACAAAATCAAAAATTTCAACATATTGGCCTCTTCATCATATTGGCCCTTTTGTTTGGTCTTTCACATCTCAAACTTCAACACTTGGGCCAACGACACTTGAATTCACACTTGAGACAATAAAAAATTTCACAATTGAATTTTTTGGAAGGTTGTGTTTGTTAAACCCTTGAAAAGGTTATTTGAAAAAAAAATTCAAAGAAAGTTGACATTAGAACATGAACATGACCCCACTTGAGCTAGCAACACTAGGGCCCATTAGTGCATATCCATAAAATAAATGAATAACAAATATATATAAACTCAACCTTTCATTTCTCCATCAAATGCATTTGGTTGCTTTTTGTCCATTTGCATAATGGGTTTTAATAAAATCATTACACTAGTCCTATACATGACCTCTTTTGTAGCATTTGAGCAAATTTGCTAACCTTTTAGCAATAAAACAAAAAAATTGAATCTTGTACATGCCAAAAAATAACTTTCTTTAAAAAAAAAAGGGACGTTATGCCTAATTCTTGATATGGAAGCATGTATTCCCTAAAAAAGTGGGATATCTTGTGTTCATATAAGTACATAATATCCTTCAACTTTGAAGGATTAATTCAAAGAACGAATAATCCTTTGCCTTGTGATTTAGATATGTTTAGGTGCATGATAACCTTTTCCTCATGTTGCCCATGGGTGAGGACATACCCTAAATGTGGGGCCGAAATCATGGACCACCTTGTCATCCTAGTGCCCTTATTTTGGGAATGCCCCCATTGTGGGGGTTTACTATGCATATAAATGTATTTAGAGAAAAAGAAATTAAAAAAACTAGTGTATACCTAGTAAAACATAAACACTTGAAAGTGACTACTCAATAAGCAAAAGGACTACAAGTTTGCAAAATAGAGGGTATCACACCTAGTCATTGTAATTCTTTCAACACCAACTTGCAATCACTATACATTGAACACAATTATATTATAGATCATGTATGGAATTAATACAAAATTGACATTTAAGTTTATAAACAAGTTGAAATAAAGGTTTTTTGGCTAGGAAAAAATCAAATGTTATTCATAGCACCATCCCCAACTTTCAAGAATGGTGAACTATAAATTGTGTAGTAAATGTTGTAGGAGGTGTTTTATTAGGGTTCAACATTTCAGAGGACAAAGATTATGGGAGGATTACATCAAATTCTACAAACAAAAAAAAAACTTGTGTGGTAATGCAAAAAAACGCTTGGATGATTTCTTTCTTCTTCAAGGAGTTCTTATTTTTCTTCAAGAAGTCTATTTGAGGTAGAGTTTCCTTCACTTATAGGCACATATTAATTATGGATGGGCATAATAACAATGTTACTTTTTTTTTAAAAATAGGCATAAAAGTTTGGGTCACCTCACCATCACACAAATCACATGTTTTACAACCATTAAATGTATATTGTTTCAAATCATTTGATATAACATTTAGAAAGGTTAGAAATGTAGCTATGTTTAGAAGCAATCACATGGAACTAAACAAAATAACTTTGGTTGGATGGGTAGATCAAGCTTTAAAGCAATCACTCAAAAAATAAATCAAGTCTTTCTTTAGGGCTACATGTATATGGTCTTTCAACCTTGGAGCAATGGCTTGCAAGATTTGACCTTGAGAGATGCACACTAAAGTAAATATCAAAGATCAAGGAACTAAATTGATGACATAATAGATGAAGAAGTTGATCATAATCAAGATTGGGGGGAGGTATCTCTTGCTACAAAAAATTGAAATAGTTTAACAAACGACAATTAAAAATTTGTGTACCAATAGATCAAAAAAGAAGAAGTGTAAATATGCTTTAAAACCTTGCAATGATTGAAGAGCAGCATAACAAATAGATCTATGTTGTAGATCTAAATGAAGATAATCTTGAAGTGTTGTACAAAAATTAACCTCTTCCAAATTTGACCTAGGAATCCATGTGTTTACATAACATGTTCCATTACCTTGTTTACTTACAAAATATATAAAAAGAAAATAACAATTAATTGATTAATCTTAATCACATGTTATGACATTTGCTAAATATCTAATATCCTAAGAAAAAGCTATAAACAAGGTAATTACAAAGAAATTAGAAAAAAAGGAAAAAGGAGGAAGGAGGATTAACAATTGAAAATAATATTAGATCTAGATTACAATAAATTGAAAAGTTCAAAAAGTTGTCAAAAAATGTGATAGAATATAATCTACTACAGTTTGGATTCTAGTAATTGTAAAGGAGGTGGGTGATTGATTTCACCAAAACTTTCATATAGCTTGCAAGTAAACTCACCCAAGTACATGGGCATGAATTTTAAATGCATAATGTGGTTTCAATGGGACGTCAGACAACAAACACAATCTAGACAATAGGCATAAAGGTGTCGAGTAGAAAGGTTGCTACCTTCTAATGACTAAATGGATCAATAATAAATTAAATAGAAAAAATTTCAAGCATAATAGAATATAATTACAATTATGAGAGTTGCAAAACACAAGACCAAGATGATCAAGAGAAACACAAGATCGTGTTGATTAAAAGGAACACGAAACCACAATGATGAAGAAGGCAAGAACTTATGGTTAGGAGGTGTAATAGTTGGAATGTTCCAAGCTTGAAAGCGCAGCATAAAAGATAATTACAATTATGAGAGTTGCAAAACACACAAGATCAAGACGATCAAGAGAAACACAAGACCGTGTTGATTAATAGGAACACCAAACCACAATGATTAAGAAGGCAAGAACTTATGGCTAGGAGGTGTCATAGTTGGAATGTTCCAAGATTGAAAGCACACCTGATTCAAGACCATGAATATAGCTAGTGAGGAGAACAAAACACCTCACATTCATAAACTTTAAAAAAACTTGCAAAAGGTTTTGATCAATGAGATGATCTCACACCCACCCATTATCATTGATTTTTGAACCTTCAACTAGACTAAATTTGAATTTTTTATTTTAAAATGAAGGATTATTTTGAAAACATTTGTTGTTTTTTTATTAAATCTATCATGGTAATGAGAGTAAGGTAAAGTCTATTATTCGGCATATGATTGTTTGGTTTTAGGTGGCAAAGTAAAATTCTCATGAGCTATCATGTGTTTGAAGGGCTTTTCTTTCTCATTTTTAATCATCCAATCTGCAAAGGACTGTGTGGGTGTGCCTTTTGATCCTCTACACTTGATTTTCAGACCCCATAAGAAGACAGGTGCACTGACTGAGGGGGAGGTGACTGGTACAGTAAGTGTTCGGTCACGGGCCTATTGGCCCTATCCTTCTTCGGTTTTGACCCGCCATAACTCCCGGACCCGCGATTGAAACCGCGGGTTAGGGTTTGGCGTTTTTAGGGATTGGCTCCCCTTCTCTTTAACCAGAACGTGTCCGCATTGCGCAACCGCGATACCGAGATCGGTATCGTTAACGTTTCCGGAGGGAGCGGAGTTTTGAGCGTGTGTTTTTTTCCCGGCGTGTCATTGTTGCACTTGAATACTCTTGCAAGAGATCGATCTTCTTTTTTGAGGGTTTTTTTTTGGGGAGGATTTGTTTGTTTTCGGAAAGAGAATTCCTTTTGTGAGCTTTGGGAGAAATTCGAGAAGAGGAGTGAAAAGAGGATGGCAGAAGTCGAGGCGAGGCCCGATGATGGGCAGAGGACCGAGCAAGGAGGGGTCGAGGAGGGAGAGATCGTATCGGTTGAAACCCAGGCGGATCGGCCAGCCGAGGCTCCTAAGAAACATCCGCTGGAGCATGCATGGACGTTTTGGTTTGATAACCCTAATGGCAAGCAGAAGCAGGTGGCGTGGGGAAGCTCCATCCGCGCTGTCTATACTTTCTCCACTGTTGAAGACTTCTGGTGGTATGTTTTTTCCCCCCTCCTGGTCTCTCTTCCTCTTTTTTGTCTCTTGCAGCTATTTGGATTTCTGTCTACCCGTCTTTGTGGCAATCTTCCTCCTCCTTTCACTTCACTGTGTTCATCGAAAACGTCTCCTTCTTTCTTTCTTTACATCCTGCTCTCTCAGAACACGGCGGCAATTGTTTTTGTTTCCCTTTGATCCTCATGCTTGTAAGGATGTGTGGTATGAAATGTTAAGACATTGAGACATTGAGACAGTAGAAAGGTGCACATCGTGCTTTTATGTATCAGTATTGGTTGCAATTGATTACTGACATTTGTGGCAACGATTTCTTGCTGGTAATCTGCAGCCTCTACAACAATGTGCTGCCGCCAAGCAAGCTGGGCACAGGTACAGACTTTCATTGCTTCAAGGCTGGAATTGAACCCAAGTGGGAGGACCCTAAGTGTGCTCATGGTGGAAAGTGGACTGCCTCTCCAAATCGCAGTGGTGGCGGCGGTGGAAAAGGCGCACTGGACATATTCTGGCTCCATACTGTACTGCACCTGATCTTTCTGTGTATTTCGTTCTTACAGACCCTGGAATATGTTCTCTTTGTTGTCCAATGTAATAGTTGTCATTCTTTTGTCTACATGTGTTATATTAAGAGAAAGGAAGGATAATGTGGGTTCCTCATTTTTTGCTGAATTCATTTATGCATGCTGCTTGCATGGTTTCTGTATCTTAGTAAGCCTTTTGAGTTGTCTGGAAAGAAATGTTTGGGATTGAGATCTTTGTTGCTGTTAAGGATATTTATACTTCTGTTTGCTTTTCTATGCTGTTGAAATCCTTTCTTTTTGGTTGAAGCTGTTGGCGATGATTGGGGAGCAATTTGATGAAGGTGATGAAATCTGTGGAGCAGTGGTGAGTGTCCGGAGACAGGATAAAATTGCTATTTGGACAAAGACTGCCTCAAATGAAGCTGCTCAGGTACAGTGTGGAGACCATGTGTGTTCTTGTCCATGCTCATGTTTGTTTTAGTCCCTTGCTCTGGAGGGCAATATTGATACCGAAGCTTGGTCTGAATGTCTATTTGCAATGTTGAGAAAAAACATTTGTGAGACAAACTGGGCAGCTTAACCCTTATACATTTAATGAAGTTGTATATAATTTAAAGGTTTGGATTTCAGATCTTGTGATCCAATTTAGGGCAATTTTCTTACATGCTGAGCTACAAGTTTGGATGTGACAGGTTAGTATTGGGAAGCAATGGAAAGACATCCTGGACTACAGCGAGAAGATCAGCTACCTTGTCCATGTAAGTAGATCTTTCTTCTCTACTAACCCTCTTGCCCTGGATGGCTTGTTTACCTTTGGATGAATATTTAATAGAGCACATTGAACAATATTACACCAATTTGCAGACATATTGATGGTTTTCAAGTCTCATCTTGTTCCATTTTTGGGAATACCAGATGCTTTTGCTTCCCAGTTCGTACAGAAACTGATTCTGTGTCTTGGTTGTATCCACAGGAAGATGCAAAAAGACTTGACAAAGCAGCAAAACCCCGATACACTGTGTAGGGAGGTAAATTGTTATGCAAATGGCTGCTTCCATCCTACTTATAGTGATCTGTCTCTAGCAGGATATCATAGTGAAGTGTATCAGTAATCAACTTTCTGTGCGCAACATTTCTTGAGCTGCTTGAATTGTGTTTGTTTTTATATTGCTCTGTTGCTTTCAGTTAGGTTTTGGGGGAGTGCCTGTAGTGAGATCTGTGTATGTCAGTTCCACATGCAGGTTTTCCTTGAGTTGCTCTATTGTGTAGGTAATTATTTCTGAGAAATATTTGGTCACTGGAGTCACGGCTGCCCTTCCATCAGCTCTTACTTATGAGGCTATTCAGATGAGCTTTTCCATAGTGAATGTATCTTTAGTTGAAAGGATGTTTCTTATGTTTCTTATGGGATATATTTCCCAGCTGGCAATTCTTATGCAACTGTAGTTCAAGAATTAGCTGTCTGTAGGATGTGTGAGGCTGAAGATATGGACAGGTGTGTGTGGTAGGTTGCTGGTCGAAATACAGAGTACATATGATCCATGGATGAGGTACTAAGAGCCGAGTTTTGATGCCCTTGTATTACTCCTTTGTTTGCACACAGATTTAAACATGTAAAGTGAAACATGGCAGGTGACAATTGTGTTGCAGGGATGTTTTGGAACTTAGGTGCTCAGAAGGTTGATGGGATTGAAATGCCTTGACCATTACAGTTTATTTGTCCAGGGTAATGGCTGAGGAGATGTCTTGCTAGTTTCAATAGATTTTACTCCTGTAAACTTAGAAGAACCAATCTGCAAATGGGGCCCTTCTGGGTAATTTAGGGGCCAACCCTCACAATTTCAATTAATCTACTGCCATAGATTCAGGAGAACTGGTGAACACGGGCTGCCCCTGAGTTGTGGTGTGGGTAATGTAAACAGATTGCTGTGCCACTTCAAGTACTCAGCCGAGTCTGAATCCAAGTAGAAAATTCCTCTCTGCCACTTGATATGAAAATCTCTGTGTTCCAGATTTTCTTTTGAATTTAATGCTTTGGAACTGACTGATATGTTTCCACTGAGAGACCCATCTGCTAAATTGTACTGATTACTTAAAAACCTCAGTTCAAAAAGACAATTTGTTTGGCCCTACATCTCCATGATTGATTGTTCAGAAAGTTCAACCATTCTTTTCAGAATAGGGTTAAACGTCAGTATAATGGCAGTCTTGGTTACCAGGATTTGGTGATACAAATGAGTTGTGATAATCTTTTGTAGAATCAGACCTCATGCAAACCATTGCAAGAATGAGAGTTGTATCCAAAAATGACTCAAAAGTGGCTTTTGGCCACCAAAATTAACTTTGACTTCTTGTCTTTCTCTTTTCAGCTAATTTGCCTTCACATTATTTGGCTTCAAACTGGTTTTCAATTTTACTGACTCAAAATTGTTTAGACTTGCTGTATGATTTTCACTTGATAATTTAGTGATGGTCAATTGCTGCTTGGTACAATCATATGTTGTTTTGGTACTTAACTACAGAAGATAGAAGTGCTTTGTCCAGCTTTCCATTCTATCATCAGCTTTTGCAATTTTTTTTCCTCTAGTTCATCTCTGACAACTGTTTAATTTATGAATGATCAATGTGAGCATCAATTCCAATTGATTTGATTGCAAGGAAGATGAATTTGTGTGCACCTTTTTAACATGTATATTGTTGAGATCCAGAAGTAGGCAGAATGGAACACACCCTAAACCCTAAACAGTACAACACTTGCATGAATCAAACAAATTGGAGCACACTTTATATGACAATTTTTGAAAGATGATATATTGGCTTGTGTTAAAAGAGATTAGTTGTTAGTTATGATATCTTGAAGGATTTTGCTTTCTTTTAGAGGATTCTTTGAAGATTGTATCTTTGCTTGGTGAAATATTTGACTTTCCATAATTCTTTTTTTTGTGTTAGATACTTTTAATTGTGAATGGCACGCCCACAGTGTGAAACACCCTTCTTGTTGTTTTGCCTGGATGCAACCAAACTGTAACTCTCCAAAACCGTGAACCCCGTCCATCCCACTTTTGGGGAAAGCCCTCAATGAGAGAATGTGCATGTGCTGCATATTATTGGTTCACAATTTTCAAGCCAACAGAGAAATAGTTGGTAAATTTAAAGTGATTTTCCTCTCTGAAAATTCATTTCACAAGGTTTCATAAGAACTCTGAAGTTAAACCCACTTCAGCTCAAATTGTATTGGCATGAGTGAATTGGGCCAGGAGCACAGGCCCCACTAGTGCATAAATGGAATGTAAAGGTTTTGAGACCAAAAATTATAGTTTGGGTGTTATTTGTGACAGAGCAAATCAGGCTAGTTTTGGACTCCAAGCAGTAGGCTCCTCCATAGGTCCTGCCCAACAAACAAATAAATAAACAAAATGTGAAACAGATCCACAATAAAAAAGAGCTGCTAACCTCAAAAACCATAATAGAAAGAGTCAAAGACAAATCCAGCGTAATAGGCTACAAAGCTACACAGAAACACACCAGCACTCTGTCCAACCAAAACATTAAGAAATGGAAACTGATACTCAGCATAAAGTTTGAGCATTTTCATCACATTTTGACATCGCAACATAGACATCCATGGCCAACCCAAAAAAAATGAGATCAGATTTGCCATTCCCTCCAGGTTTTGTCAATTGAAAAGCAAAAAGAATGAAATTAGGAACAAAAACGGTTATGAGAAAAGATATGGGCAGCTAAGCATTATGATCAAAGTCCTCCCTGATCACTGAATACTGTTTTTACATTCCCCTCCAATTTCCACCAAAACTCCGGTCTGTGCTCCCTGGTGCACCATAGCCACGGGACATTCCGCCTGCTGGTCGGTCTCCTGGAGCCCGCTCTACAGCATAATCAACTCGAATTGTCCGACCCCCCAGATCCTGTACCAATTGTTGTGCTTATCAGTGTTCACCTCCAAAACTTTGACAAGGACTAAAACATATAATATCCAAACATTAGCATAAATTCCAAAAGAAATCAGGGAATTGGCCTCAAACACAACCAGAAGAATGAAATAAAGAGCAGATTGAAACAAAAGAATGAGAACAGATTTTGCTCTGCACCTAGTCCAAAAATAAATTATATGAGAAATTTATGTAAAGAGCTTGTACCCGGCCATCCATTTCTTGAAGGGCTGCTCCAGCCTCAGACTCTGATGTAAAGCTCACAAACCCAAAACCCCTGGATCGTCCAGTGTCCCGGTCACAGATAATTTTCACTGCAAGTAAACATTACTCCGGGACTTAAAAACTCATGTCCTACACTATCTAGGAACAACCAATGTGAAATTCTACTTCAGCCTCAAAATTATGGTAACTTGGTAATAACCTTGAGTAGGGATTTTGTGACTTGAGTAGCTGGTCTAACAAATAGGCCTTCTTTTTTTACACTAGAATAATTTGTTGTTCTGAAGACCTCAAATATTACTCATTGCAAGGGGGAGGCTCATAAATAAAGTATTCAAATGACTGTCATAATTCTACCCTTCATCTTCACTCACTCTAAAAACAAACATTATTCAAGCTTCCATTGCATGAACTGCAACTACAACAGTTGGCAAACAAAAGGTCACTGCCAACAGCACAAAATTAGCTATCACCCACCTGGGATATGAAAGAAGGAAGAAGAAAATGAAAATGCAATAATATTGAATTCCATAACTCCGAAAGCGTAAGAAACAGCAATCAGATTGCAGTCTAGTGATATCACAATATTTACCTTCAGTCACTTCACCAAAGGCAGAAAAGGCATCTCTGATCGCCCCCTCATCAGTTCCCCATGCAAGACCTGTATTGGAAATTGCAACACAATGTTATGGTCCAGTACCGAAGATTTTCTATAGATGGCAAGACACTGACAAGAAAAAATCAAACCAAAACATTTCCAATAACTCCTACAAACCCTAAACCATACTAAAATGTAAGTCTTCACCAGATCATTCATGGTTGGCAATACCTCTTGATGACCATATCAAGTTACTTTGAAAATCATAGCTCAAGTGTTTCCTTCCAAAATGAAGGCTTGCATCAACTATCTCTTGCAACACCTCCTATTGGAACTGAGATGTTGTGCTGCTCTAATTGAAATAAGACTTCTGGTTTCAGAATAGAATTTGTTTTTGGGCTCAGGACTATGTTCCTTGGTTCAACTGAAAAATCATCCCGAAACTCCAGCAGAAGGATACTTAAGCTTTCATATAATAAACACTGGTGCTAGATGCTCCAAGAAAAACGGTAAAGGGACCAAATCTTTATGAGCTATATAACTCTGTGGGAAAAAAATCATTTTTTTTCTGTTCAATACAACTTCTTGCACGTTCAGCTTGATGTTTTCATACGTTAAGAAAAATGCACACGTGAAATACTTATAAAAAGACCTAGGTTTAGTGTCTGGCAATGAACTGCGTCAATTGGAAGATCTTCTCTCCGCCTTCGTTTGAGAGATTCCCGAAGAGAAAGAGACACGAATCGAAACAGACGGAAACGGATGCTACTATGCAATAGAAAAGAAAAAAATCGAAGAGAGAGAGATAAAGAGAGAGAGAGAGAGAGAGGGAACTCACCGCCGATGAAAAGCTTAGAAGAAGCCATGCCGCGCTGCAGCAAGAAAACGGCAGGCAAAGCCACAGAGCCGGTTCCGGCTGCTCCGGCCTTCTGTAACAGAGATCTAGCCACGGTCTGGCGCATCAAGCATCCAAGCTTTCCGAAGTAAGCCATCTCTATTTCGCTTTCGAAGACCTAAGCAGGAACGTGGAAAGAAGGTATTTCTCTTCTGTTTCTCTCTATTCCTCAAATAAAATCCAATGAAAAAACAAAAGACAAAAAAAACAAAGAGAAGTCGTATCGACTGTGAAAATTCTGTGTCGCAAGTGACGAGAAGCAAACAGAAAATCTCGAGCAAGCAAGCGCTTTCCTTATGAAAATTTTCACCGCAACTCTTTGAACCCCCTTCAAGCTCCTCAACACAAGCGAGGAAGAGGCAAAAGGGCTGCAACTGAACACACAGAGGTCAGGAGAGCGCAGCGTGGCGGCGATCGCGAACAACAATCGCAACACAGAAAAACAAATCTGTCGATGCGCAAAACCTAAAGGAGGAAGGCTCGCGCGGTCGCTTCTGTTTTTTTCCTGCCCGTCTGCCCAGAACGACTGCCTAGCACGTTTCTCAGCTGTTGGATTGGCATCAGGACACCAGAATTGAGTTTTTATACCCCCTGCCCCTTTCCCGTGGCCAGGGTTTTAGGCAGGTGTCAGAAGCCGTTTTAGGGTTGAGTGTTTGTCGTGGCGGTTCTTTTCCTGTGAAGAAGCTAAAACCCTTAAATAACTACAGTGTGGGTGCCTAGGTCTCAGGAGGGTAACTAGGCCTATGATATTTGACAGTCAAGTCATTTGGACTTAGGGCCATTTTAGACAAGGGACCAAGGACCAAAAGCTCAAGAATCAATTTGAAACAAATTGAACCTTGAATTGGATCTTTCTTCACATTAAAAAAAACACTTTTTCTTAAGGTCCAACGAGTGTGTCTAAAGGCTCAGGGTTCAATTCAAGGGTCTAATATCAAAATGTGTGATTAACATGTGAGAGAATTAAGCGAACATTTTATTTTTAAATTTTTGTTTTTCTTTCTTTTTTAAACTCTGAAATGCCATGGAGACAAAATCACAATTTGATTTGTCATGGTCTTGGACCTTCATCTACAGGCCTTGGGACCAATTTAAAGCTCTTAACGAATAGCAATGCTCGATTTTATTGGACTTTGCTCCTTGGACCCTTGTCTAAAGTAGCCCTTACTTATATTTATATATGTGTAAATGATCCCTCTTGCAACAACCCTCCACCCTTACACCTCATGATCTATGTATGTTCATGTTTGTGATAATTTTGACTCATAGTTAGTTTATCATGGATAAAACCCCCGCATGGTGCTTTGTGCTTTACAATAGTAAAGCTCACTAGTGGGAACATATTCCCAAAATGTGGGGCTGAACTCAACTTTGGTCTCATCCTAGGCCCTTTAATTTGAAAGTGTTTTACCCTAGGGTTTATTCTACACATGAAAAACTTGACCTAATTTGAAGGTACCTTTCAAAGGATAATCTTCCTCCTACGCACCTTACCATTATATAAGATCCCTTTAACATGGAAGTATTTTGCCTAGAGTAACACCCAAAGAACGAGGAGTTTCAAAAATAAGCATTTGCCCAAGACAAAGTCCAGGGGTGCTAACTCCCCCACTCCAAGGGCATTATGGAGTCTTCAAGGGCATTATTTTATTTGTTAAATTATTTCATGATACTTTGGTTAATATTTGATGGGTAATCACTGGGTATCATAGAAACAAAATAAAAACCAAGACCATGGCATTTCAAAAAATGGAATGCCCATTGCATATAAGCATTTCATTTTTTGAAATGCCTTACGAAATCTTGTGTTCTATAAAGGTGCCTCCACAAATGCTAAGAAAATTCTTGGAGGTTTTTAGAAATGGAGGAAAGGCAAGGTCACATGGGAACTATAGTGGGAGAGGCATTAACTATAGTGCCTCCCCCTATACATAAGAATCTGACCTAATATTTTTGTGTGTTGTAGGGACCTTTTGAACTATAATATTCCTCCTAGAACCAAGGCACCTTACAAATCCATAAGGATGGGGGCACATTATGTCAATTTTTATTCATGTATTGGATATACACAAACAGGGGGGTTTGTGGAATACTCTTCTAGCTAGGGATGAAAAAACATATATAGTCAATAAGATTGTTAGAATCGGAGCTTTGAATTGTTTTGAGGAATGAATTTTAGTAAATTCAGACTTGAATGTTGTAATGGCATCCTAGGCTTGTCCCAAGGTGCAAATTTTCTTTTGGGTGACAAATGAAATTGTTCAAATCAATGCTTTGAATTCTTTTTAAGAATTGCCTTAGTGAACTTTACTTACATGTTGCATGCAAATGACATGCAAATTGCAAGGAGCTTCAATTAGAAGTTAAAGTTTTTACATATCCTTATTTGATTTTATGCATAGATTTCATTCAATCTACCCTTGTATTACAAGCCAAAGTTGTAACATGTTACTTGTGTTAATTGTTTATGTCAAGGAAAGGTATGTCACATTGAGTGTTATGTTGTTTCAAACTCGGAAATTGGGGCTACTAGACTTGTTGCCATGCCTGTGAACCACATAACCCTCTCCAGTCCAATGTTGGCACCTATTCTTCACCTTGAAATGTTAAATTTAGGGTTTATGTTCTTGTGACATGAACCCCCACATTGGCACCTTTTTGGTGGAATCGAGAAAAGAATTGAACCATGAAACTAGTTTTTTTCCTAGAACCAAAATTGCATTTGGAACCATGAAAAATATAATTTAACACAAATATTGATACCTAGACTAGACTAGCTTGGCCTAGATTGCTTAAGCTTGGTTGCCTAATGACAACTGGTCAATGGCTAGAAAGTTAAAGCTCAAAACCCACTCAGAGAAATTACCAAACAAATTTTAATGTTGAATTTGAGTTCGAAGGTTCTCTTCAACATGAAAAACCAACCAACATTGCTACGGACTTGCCCTTCTTCTACATCTAATGACTAGCACATGGAGTACCCATTTGAATATTTCAAATAAATCAAGTTGGTTAGATGCAACACTTGAAATCACATATTAGGTGTAAGCTTAAATTCCATTCACATCCAAACAAGTTTTAAGCAACTAAACTGAATAGAGCATGTTCATTTCATGTTTCATAGGTCTTCCTTGTTTTTTAAAAAATCTTTTTATATGCATTTACAACATGTGGGTTTTTGCCAACATCCAAAGCATAAAAAAAAATTCACCTTATAATAAAATATGGAATTTTGCACCATGCATTACAATCCAAAGAGTGATGAATAGTTCAAAAAATTTTGTGGGTCCAACTAATAATGAATAATGGCCTTATGCATATGTCATTTGCATTGGGTAGAAAGGGCATTATTTATGTTTGTGTATTCCTTCTACAGTAAAGTTATTCATAAAATTGTTCTCAATCTTGACTTCAATTTGGGTATTTTTGCCATCTCAACTTTGATTTTCAGTTATATTCGAGGTTCCCAAAACTAAGGACCAACACTCAAAGCTAAGGATGAACCCCCTTCCCCTTTAGCTACACAGCAAATATTAATTATGGAGGAGTTTAATTAGTTGTTTGTTGTAAGCATATATTGTCATATCTCTCTTCAATAACCTTTACTTGGTGAAAGAAGCTCTTATGGAAGCTTCCAAAAGCTCAACAAATTTTGAATCACATTTTAAAATGCAACACATAAAAAGATTCCAAAAAATTCACAAGCACCTACAAAACCTTTAGAAATACATGGATCTATTATATGGATGGACCCATAATCAAAAACACTATGGAACAAGTGGCCATGACAAGAATGGGGTTATAAACTCAACAACCACCATGGACCTTCCATATGTGTCAATATAGTTGCCATCAAGAAGAGATCCAAAAAATAAACAAAACACTTCTTTGAATAATGTTGAGTGAAATAAAACTCCAACACTAAAACATGTGAAACTTAAAACATGAAAACAACACAACATTAGCTTGGAGGTCAAAAATAAAAATAACATAATTGCATAGACAACCTTTAATAAATCATGATTCAACTAAAATGTTGAATAAAAACAATAATGACAATTGAAGAGTTATGAAACCTATGGGAAGGCTAAGCAAGAGGTTATAAAAGAAAAAAATTATTTGAAACAAATGGATTTTGCAAATCAATATTTCATGCGTATTTATATTTCATGATAAAGTTGTATTTAACCTTAATTTGTCCATAAAACATATATTAATCGTACATATTACATAGACCTATCTACATTCTAGTGAATGGTTTTACATATCATGATGTAGAAGTGTGGATGGTTGGAATGTGTCAAGTTCTTCATGCAAATCAAGACACCCAAGCAAACATTGAAGCTTACTATGGCGTAATCAAATGGTGGTTGAAGCATGACACAAGAGGAACAAAGGCTTGAAAAGTTGATCGGTTGGTTTGGAGGTTGACCAACCTGGTGTCAACTCGTTATCTCCATGTTCAAGAGGCAAAGAGAGAAGGAATTATAAAAAAATGCCAAAAATATTGTGGAAGATGGCATATTGTGGGCTCGCACCATCACAAAGGACATTTGAATTCTCCAACAAAAATTGAAGAACCATGGCATGTTATGTCACAAGACACCATTACTTGGTGGTATCTGGTTCTTAAGCCCTACACTATGTATGCTTGTTGCTCTTGTAAGTGGGCAATTCAAAGCAACTTGTGTAAGTACCAAATTGGAATCATTTTGCTCATAATTGATATTTCGAAATCCACTCTTTTGGAGTTTTGTGGGACATATTCTGGTTCACAAAAGAGAGATTTGGATGTTTTATTTACAATTCACCTTCTATGGATGATTTGATATTGGCCTCCGATGATGATGGTGATAATGATGACGATGATGACAAGGATGGTGAGGTACAACTACACGTTGATGTGGGTGGGTGCTCCCAATTTCCTGATGAAAACAAACGAAAGACCTTTTGACTGTTAAAGTCATCGTGAACAAGTTCATGACAAATCATTTAACGATTGTTACTAAGGTTATTGTTGAGGAATGCCGATTGGGTGGTCAAATTCTTTGTGACCACACAATGGCTATATTTCACCAAGTGTATGTGGACATCCATGCATTACAATTAGCTAAATCTATGGACACCCTTCATCTAGTGGTTGTGTTTGAAAATGTTAATGATGGCCTTCCTAACACCGAAAAATGCATGAAAGATTGGTGTGAAAAGTATACCTCCAAAAAACGTTAAAATTCCAAATACAAGTATGAACTTGTGTTATTTCAATGGGCAATACCTATGTTTGTAAAATAGGTGTGGTGTATTGTTTAAATTTTGTTCCAATTTGAATTACATAATCTTGATGTGATTATTTTTTAAAACATTTATGGCTTGAATTGGTGAACTTTTTGCGAAAGAGCAATCAATAATTGGGTTAATTCTTGATAATTGGATTGTAAATTTAACAATACCATGGAGTAGATAATTTGAGAACCACAAAGTAATTAAGAGGTTAGATAACATGGGGATCAAATAGGTAATTAGGTTTACTTAACTATCTAACCATGATATCAAAATCATCTAGGTGGGTTATGTTTTGATCATCCCATTTGATAAATTTATTAGTTGCAATTTTTATGTTGGGATTCATGTAACCCCTAAAAATACATATGATTAGGGATGTGCAAGCTTCAAACATGTTACAAAACATATGTGATCCTACTTTAGTTTAGTTTAATTTCATTTAATATATATGCTTGTTAAATATTGTTCTTTATCTTCAATTGAATCAATATACACAACTTTTAATTCTTGAAATTAAATTTTAAATTTTCATCATCATTAGTAGTGTGTAACATAATTACACAATATTTATGTTGTGATTCAATTAACTCTAATTATAACTTGTAATACCTATGATGGGGATACGTTAAAAATGTGTAATATTTATGTTGTGGTTCCATGATTGCAACATGTTGATTCAACATAATCACGATATTCATTACAAAATATTGTTAATTGTGCAATACTTATGTTGTGATTCAATTAATTCTATTTATAACTTGTAATACCTATGATGGGGGCATGTGGAAAATGTGCAATGCTTATGTTGGGGTTCCATGATTGCAACATGTTGATTTTTAACATAATCACAATATTCATTTCAAAATAATGTTAATTATGCAATACTTATGTTGTGAGTCAATTAACCCTTCTTAGAACTTGTAACACTCATGATGGGGGTATGCCAAAAATATGTAATATGTATGTCGGGGTTCATTGATTACAACAATATGTTGATTTATGTTATTCAAAATATTCATTTGACAATACCTTTGTTCACCATAACATAAAAACTAGTACTATCTAACCATTTAACGAAATTATAATAATGATCACATATATGAACATTCATTTCAACACAAAATGCATGACATGAAAACACATGGGTACATGTGGGGTGAACTACATATCTATTGTTCATTTGTTTCTCTTTTTTTGGATGACCTTTGCAACTCCCTCCCACCACCTTTCTCTTCCATAATGCTTTCTCCTTATCCTGTTCCTTGGTTACTTCCTTGACCTTTTGTTTATCCTTAACGTTGCTTATCTCTTTCAACTTCTTTTTACCCTTTGTCTTGGCCACTACTAAGACCTTTTCCTTGGCCTTACACACTTTCCTTGGTGTGACTTTATGAACTACAAAGGGACCTTTTTCTCTTACTATGAGACCTCATTGGTTTTTCCATCACCTTCTTCACTCTCCTCACCTTTCGCACCTTCTTCATCTTCCTCACATCCCTCATCCTCTTCACCCTCCTTAGAATTAACATCTAGACACCCACCCTTAAATTATAATCTAGCCTTTAATGCCATTTTATATTGTTTCCATGTGATTATATCACGCTCCTTCCTTTTTATTTGAATAAACACCTCTTTGTATACCTTCATGTAATTTTCTTCCCCATCCCACCTCGTAGTCCTACACTGAACATGTCGAAAAAATCAAAACTAAAAAACAATGAAATTAATCAAGAAACCATTAAATTAAAAGTTTAACTACTCACCAAAAATGAACCATTTGGTTTATGTGGTATTTCTCCAACCCCAACAACATCTCCTTCTGCTTTTTAGCAAATCGTGGATGTTTGGATCCATATGCCCATCTCAACTTCATGTATGTTGAAGAGTGTTTGGAAGTCTAGATAAGGTCATTAACCTTGTCATTATTTTCCAAATTTAGGAAAGATTTTTGTGGAATTTCCCTTGCACTTTCTTTTTCTATAGTAATTTTTAAACGAGTTACCCCTTCTTTACGAAGCCAATATATCCCATAAAAATCTTTGAATCCACATGGAAAAACAATTATTAAAATGTGTAAATAACAAAATTCCAAATCAACTTCATATACTTGTACAAATGTTTCTTCAATCATTTATAGTAATAATGGTGATATTTGTTTTCCTTCAGTGAATAATTTTTTAAAGCAATATGATTCATTTCCACAACTATATATTATTGATCCATCTACACTTTAATTGTGAAAAACCCTAACCTCAAAGACTCTTGAACTCAATGTTTGAACCCAAGTATTAATGACATACACCAGGTTGATTTATAACCATTTAGGAAAGACAATTTTTTTGTGTAGATTTGGACTACATATATGTCTCTATTAATTTCCCACTTTTGTTTTCATTTCCCTCATTCTACCCAACCCAAGGACACCCCAAATTTCAAGAATTGTTGCAACTATATTAAAGAAACAAATAGTGATGGAATAATTTCTGTCATTAACATGTAGAAAGTTGACGGCCATTGAAAACAAAAATTAAAACCTTAAAAACTTCCTATGTTCACACAAGAATATTATCCAATTCACTTCCTATCAGGTCAGACCCTTTCTTCCTAATGCTATAACAAATGCTACAAAAAAAGCAAGGGGGGGCATTACGAGCCCCCTTCTTCCTTTTGTTATAACAAGTGTTGCAAAAAAGAAACACATGGGGGGGGGGGGGGGGGGGGGGGGGGTTGCCCCCTTTTTTTTTTATTTAGAAAAAAAATGGAAAAAAAAAAAAAAAAAAAGGGGCCGCGGCCCCCCCTCCCCCCCCCCGGTGTTAACATAATTTAT
>Ga0116231_10001146_pt1 | contig 53045 bp, 35 predicted proteins | sample S1TSphgellanicum_2_FD_89695 | JGI IMG/M metagenome (GOLD analysis project Ga0116231, IMG submission 89695) | Host-associated microbial communities from peat moss isolated from Minnesota, USA - S1T2_Fd - Sphagnum magellanicum MG | ecosystem: Host-associated > Plants > Peat moss > Unclassified...
AAGACTTTCGAAATCGCATAGGAGAGATGCGATTCCCTACAAGTTTGAACTTTGATGGCAAGGGTTGAATTTAGAAGTACTCTGTTGCTTTTATTTATATTTAAATCTGTATGCCTTATATTGGAAAAAGAGTTTGAAGTATAGAATGCTATATGTTGGATGTCTAGAATACTTTTGTATAATTTTATGGATCCTTGTTGCAGGTTATGGAGCTAACCTTCAAAAAGCTTTTGGTAAAGACGATGACCACAAGTGGCCAAGGTATCTGAAGACACATGATTATCATCGTTTACTGCAGCACATATTGCCTGTGGCAATAATAGGCTTAGCCAGTGCAGAAGTACAAGATGCTCTTTGGTCATTGGGATATCTGTTGAGATGGGTATATTCAAAGGAATTATTTGTAGAAGAGATTCCAAGAATGAGGGTAATAGCAGCAGAAGTGGTATGCAATTGGAAAAGGCCTTCCCTCCATCATTTTTTGATTGTCAAGTGCATTTACTAGTTCACCTTGTGGATGAGATAGCCATTGCTGGTCCTGTGCATTGTTGGTGGATGTATTGGCTTGAAAGATATATGGCAGTATTAAAGGGTTATGTCCGTAACCATGAAATTTTTTTTGAAAAATTTTAAGAGAATATTTTTAAAAAAATTTGACCATAACCAGTCCCAAAAACAGGCAGGTGTGGCTTGTGTTATCTTATTTACACCCTATTATTAAATAAACAATTACAAAACAAGCCCTTCAACAGAATTTAACCATATGGTACGCTTGAAATGTGCTAAATTGCTACAAGTTGTTGATAATATTTGACCTTATAGCAATGAACATTTCAAGAGTCTTGGTTCTTACAACACGTATTGTTAAATTGTAGACTAAAACATTTGTGACAAGTCAAAGATATAGGGCTTGATCAACACAAGAAATTATTAACCCACAAGATATTTTGTTATCAAATTAAGGCAATTGCCATACTTTCCATAATGTTTATGGTAATCAAGACATTTGGTATGGGCTTAATCATCTTTTCTTAATGTAGAAAATATCATAGCTTCATGTTCTACTAACAATTTATAAATTGGGTCCTTTCTTTTGACACAATGATCTTGTGGTGTCATGGAGAACTTAATAACTTTGACCAAATGAGCATCTACATAAGTTATGTTAGAGTTGTTTAAATACACATAGGATTGACTGCCCTTCCCCCACTTTTGGTAATAGATCCTAGCCACAACATAAATTGCCCATTTCAAATTCACAACCCCAAACACATGCAAAAGGTTCACAAACCATGAATTTAGGTCGTTGACATTATAGGACATATAAATCAACCCCTTCAACATTCCTTTTAATAGCTTGAATTACAAAGTTGTCACTAGTTTGAACATCAAAGCTCATCATCATCTCTTCCAAATTTGCATTCTTCATGATATTCTAATTCATCCATTTGCTTTTTCATTAATCTATTGTTGCTAGGTTTGAGTTGGATCAATTGCCGTGGGAGAACATGAGATCTATTGTGACATTGTTCCCACTGCTCCATCACACATGGTGGATAGAAACATGCAAGATCTTGCACCGTCAATTTTGTAGGATCAATAATAGAAATTGAATAAATATAATGGAATTTAAAAGAGCTTGGGATATTGTCACAACCATGCGGGTTGGACCTATCGACATCATCAATGGCAATGTTCCAAAACTTTCAAAGAATTTTTGGTCTATTTTGGGAGTAAGATGTAGGAAGTCATGTAGATAAACATTCCCGAAGGAAATAAACCACTTTTTCATTATAACCTTCTTTGAGGATTTTTGTAATTGTTCTTGTCATAGTTTTTTTTTCAAGACTACACTTACCCCATCCCATTCTCCTAAAACATTTCCAATATTGAATCATTTGTTAGGTTGATATAAAAATTGGGTTTTAATTATGATATGGTGTTTATGCCAAAACATTCAATTATCTGATTCTTATTATTACAATTATAACAATGAGATAACAAATAGATCCAATATTGCAATTCTCCACATAACCAACTATGGTAGAAATCAATCATTTAGAATACTTAATTCATATACATATGCACTTTATAAATTGTGAATAATGTTTAAACATGCATTTACCTTTTCCATAGCTAATGCCAAAAAATTGCCATTGCATTTTGCACCCATCCATAAGCCCATGGTATCTAACAACAAAGAACATGCACATGGCACCTCTGAACCGGCTAGCACAACCATCCAAAAACACCTAGTGTTCACAAGGCTTTACATCTTGGCCAACAAGCCATCGCCAATAAAGCAATAAACAATGCTACATAAATAATGTGTCATGTTGTTTATCGTCACTCATGTAGAAATGTGATTATTTGATCACTCTAGTTTGACCATTATTTTCATTATAATATGGGTTAAGCCTATATGTAATATGGACCAAAATCATTACTTGGAAAGAATGCCAGTGCATAGATTGGATTTCATTGTTAATGTGAAAGGTATAATTTTTTGCAAAGTCAATGTGAGACAAAATGACATCCTTTGATAAGTTTAACATGGTTAGTTTACATTGTGTGTCCTACCAACGAGCAATGAAGTGGTGTTTAATAAATTTCTACAAGTTGGATTTCAAGTATGTCATAAATTCTATTGTGGAGGTCTCTTTAAAGACCCTCCTAATCCTTTCCTTTAGCTATCCATCTTCAATTTATCCAATGACTTTTGTTTCAAAATGTTTCCAAGACATTTTATAACCATGACTACCTACTAGTTCATATGGACATAAATGTAGTTTCTCCACCCCACAATTTTGACATTCATTTAGGAGGCATTCTTGCTTGTGCCATTCTTCTAATTTAGGTTTTGCACACACAGAATTTTGCCACAAGGCAATGATGTCTTTGTAAACCTCACTTGGAGTTGAACACATGACATCCCTTGACTCACTAGAATAGAAAATCAAACATAGTAATCACAATGACACCCCATCTTGGGATGTATCCCTTTTTTTGGATACTTCAAAAAAATTTAACTAAGCTTAACAAGTCCAACTCCACATGGTATTTACAACAAAAAATGCTTCTATCTTGTAAAGGTTTGACATAATATAACATCAACTTCTGGAATGCATGTTGCTTGATGTGCATTCTGGATGGGTTGCTTAAAATCTTAAAAAAAAGGTAGTCTACACAGTCCAATGCACATTATCATTAATATACATTACTAATGTCACTAACTATACAAATAAAAATGATGCACAATCATGTTCACAAAAATACACAATATAGCTACAAAATATGCACTATGTATATCCAATATTGTACATGTATGTATGCATTATAATGGGTAGGAATTATATTCAAAATGTACATAAGATGCAAATAATACACATAACATTGTCCACTTTTCATGAAAATAATATATATTTGTATATCGGTATTACATATAATACCTTAAAGTCATAATAGATCTACACAAAATGTACAATGTTGTATCCAAAGTGCACATTATACTTTTAAGTATGCAAAAAAAATTACACAATACTTTTAGCAAGTTACAAAATGTACATTAAGATCATTCAATATATGAACACAAGTCCTAACATATATACATAATACACATTTTAGTAACAAGTATCCAACAATAACAACAACAACAACAACAAAAATAAGTTAGAGATTACATAGTTGGTGTCCAAATCAAATAGTGCAATCATGTATAATACACAAATTGGTCAATCTATGCACAATATAAATAAATGAACTACTATCAAAGATTAAATTCCTTTTCCCAACTTTTGTCATATACAACATATGAAATCACATTTCTTTCAGTCTTTGCAAACTTCAAAAAAGTTATGAAAAAATTCTTAACAAACAAATTAACTTAAAATCAATATATTTTCCTGGAAAAAAAATACACACATACAAGTGTCTTATTTATGGAATTGATGATTAGTTCAACCTATGTTAGATTTACAAGAAACCCATGATGAAAATTGTGAAAAAAAATAGGAGTACAACTTCATTTTCATGATCAAAATTAAGATCATGACATTTTCAAAGATTTATCACAAGTAAATAGAAAAAAAATTTGTAACATCAAAGTTCTTAACTTGGGATGTACAACATTTTGTAGTAGTTAATAAGATGTTGAATAAAATAACAACCTAAAACTTTACAACAATTGTATGAAACATGTTTTACAAAAATGAATAACCAACAAACAAAGCAAAGAGGAGATCAAAATTTGCAAAAACTTATAATTTGTATAGATATTTAGGAATATGTATGCAGGTTGTTCAAATAATAAGAACGTGTTGCAGCAACTTGAAAAAAATGAAACACAAAATTAAAGGTGACAGTCATGTTGTGCCTGGGTTTCAAGCAACAGATATGTTGCATGCTTTTCATAGACCTTAGGTGTAATGCACTTCTTCATTATGTTAGACCTATTTGGACTAACCCTTGTTTCATTGTTTCACCATTCCAACACGCATGAGACAACTTTTGCATCAACCACATCACTTTGTTGCCTTCAAGTTATAAGTGTCCATTGTGAGGAGGAAGACAATTTTATATTCCATTGCCTCTACACAACAAAGTTGATGTTCATTGGGTTTATCTTTAGGTAATGCCTTGACTCTTGTTACTTCCTTACTAAGAGTAACATTCAACAAAGTGCTTTGCATGCCAATTCCTTCTTGGATCGCACTCCTTTCATTTCTTGAAGTTTAACTTTCAAGCCTTGGACAAAAGCATCCATCTCAATTGGAAAATCTATTGCGAAATGTAAAAGATGATGCACATGGCCATTTTTTGCTTCAACAAATGCCCATCCCACTTGGAGTCCTACTTCATTCTTTCCATTCAGTTAGCACCAAAGCCCTAGTACTAATTGTTCCTTTGTCCCATTTGCATCAAATTCTTGTCCCTTTCGTTCCCCAAAATTATCTCATTCATTTCATTTGCCCCTTTTTTTGGCCATTGATGACTTCCTTAGGGTTACTATTTACTTAGGGCATTCATCAGATGGTTAGGAAGAAATGTAATGAATGGTTAGATTCACTATGTTTGAGAAGTAGTACACAAAATATTGAATTAGTACAATATACACCAATGAAACCCTAGGTTACAACTTTTATAAAGTCCATTTAGTCAAATCCATTTGTTATAAATACCACCTTGCCCAACTGTAATTCATTGAAATAGATGACCCCCAACAAAAGAATTTGAGAAAGTGAATACTTTATGATTTTAATGTACTACTAAAGATACTAAACTTTAATGTGAATATACTTCCAAATGTTTCAAGAAATATGTGGAAGATAATGGAATATTGTTCTTTAAACTTTCACATTTAAATGTGCAAAATTTTGTTGTAAAATTCCATATGAATATAATATTTCGTAGTCCTTTTTTTTAAGAACTTCATGTCATTACAGGGTTTTGCATGTTGGAAATGTACTGCAAAGGACAATGGTATCCATCTTTTTTGCATCGATTTTTGAACATAATGATAGATTAAGATGTGAACCACCATTAATTTCACATATTCATCACTAAACCTTCACCAATTACCTAGTGTAACCCATCAAATTTTGAGTGCAATGAAAACTATCAAAGTGTTACAATTTTTTGTCTACACAATACCATACAAGCACCTTGTGAAAACAATTTTCAAAAAGGGAATCAAACATGAGGACATAATTGCAACATTAAACATTTTAACCACACATTTTCAACAAATTGCAAAGGCAAGTGATTTTTCATTATCAAAAGTGCAAGATTTTCCACAAACATTTTCTACTCTACATCACCTTTTTTGAAAGGATATTTTGAAACAAAATTATTAGATATGAAAGAATTGTAAATATTCGATCTCTTTTTTGCAAGTTGTCTTTCAACATTTTCTTTCCCTTGGTTATTAATTTCTTCCTGAAACTTTTTACAAATTATTAAATGGTTTACATCAAAATGCTTTTGTAAACATGTTATGCCACTTGTTAATAATATGATATTAGACCTTTCCTTAATTATTTTCTTGGATTCATAGAAAAAACAAGTTGAGAATGACAAAACAAACAATGCATCATTTGAGGAGCATCAAGGTTTACTTTTGAGTTGTCAATAACACAATAAAAATACTAACATAAAGCATTTCCATTATGAGGACACCATTTTTTTTCTTTGAATTTGTAATTGTTCCAAAATGTGTTTAGTCTTTTCTTCATCAGTTTTTTCACATATTCTTGAAACTTTACTAATTTCAGTTTACAAGCTTGGATTTTTCCTTTCTTCCATTATTTTATCAACTTTAGTTTCATCATTAATTTGTATTATAGGTTCTTCATTTTGCATTGTTTGGTTATCATATTCATTTGACCTTTCCATCTTTCACAATTGTTGTATAAGGCCAAAAGGTAAAAAAAACTAAGGAAACAAATGTGATGTTTTACTCTGTGATGTGATGATACTCCTATGCATAACTAAATATGATGCAAAACATTTACAAGATACTCTTATGCATAACTAAAAGTGATGCAAAACATTTACAAGCAAGAAATGATACAAAACTATCAAAATTTTTGTTTAAAAGGTTTATGTTAGTCTCCAAAACAATTTATAACAAGCCTTGCACTACAAACCAAAAAAAAAAAAAATTATAAAAAAAAAACAAAAAATGAAAGAAAATGAAAAAAAATAAGAAAATTTTTTTTATTGAAAAACAATTCGTTAAGTTGTCGGTTTTTGACAACTCCCAACTTGCAAGAAGGAATGGTGGGGGGTGGTACAAGTTCCTATGATAAAGAACAATACAAGGCTAGGAATGCAAAAAGGAGAAATATCAATACATGTGAAGAAGCACAACATCAAAAGATCTTGTACCTAGTTATGAGTGCGAAGAGGAATGACAACAAACGTGAAAAAAACCAACACCAAGCATGGAAAGGGAAATAACATTAAGCCTAGAAAGGGTAGATCAATGAACATGAAGAAGCGAACAATAGTGAGTGTGAAGAGGTGAATAGTAACAAATATAAAAAGGAGAGTAACAACTAGCCCAACAAGGAAAGCAACATCAACATCAAGTGAAGAGGAGAGCATAGCAAGCGCCAAGAGGAGAACAACAATGAACGCAAAGAAAAGACCAACAATGAGCGTGAAGAAGAAAACATTAGTGAGCACAAAAAAGAAAACATGAACAAACATGAAGAAGAGAGCAATAACAAGCAAAGGGGAACAACATCAAGTGTGAAGGAAAGCAACAATAAGCATAAAGAGAAGCTAGAAAAGAAGGTCGGGCTTGAGTTGGAGCTCGAGCCCCTTTTTATTCTAGCTTTAAGAATTTTTTTAGGTTTAATGATGGCACCCATGTTTTTTTTTCCCCTTTTAATAGCCTACACCCCAAACCTAAACATACACGTACACCCCTTTCAGATCCATATCTGGGCAGAGATTTGATATCCACCCTCAATATCAAAATTTCAAATTCTTTTACCCTGTCCGGGAATTATATGACCAAATCTCATAATTTTGAGATCCAGAGATAAGGAGATCAGCTCACATATCAAAAAATTTGATATCTAAAAGATTTTAACAAGTAATATCCTAAGTGATATCCAATCTGGATATTTGGATTTTCAGGATATCTGCCCAACACTGGTTTTGTTGCTCCTGCCCCGCCTCCTCCCTCCTACTTCCCCAAGCAGGACGATTGATCGAGACCTCAATGCACGACCTCACCGCCCACTAATCTGGACCTGAAAAGATGATCTCTCGATAATACGTACCTATTGCCAGCCCGCGGGTCCTCCCGGGGGCCCAAAAACGAGGAAACGATTGATCAAGACTTCATTTTGGACCTCACCGCTCACCAATCAGGACCTCAAAAGATGCTGTCAGATGTACTTTTTCCCAGTCTGCGGGTCCTCCGGGGTGCCGAAAAACAAGGAAACGATTGATTGAGACCTCAATTTAAGACCTCACCGCTCACCAATCAGAGCCTCAAAAGATATTCTTTCTTCGTCGTGCTCTCAAGGCCTTTGTGCTCATCGCGTTTGTCACCTTCGGGATTTGCAGGGGAAGACGTTGCGGTTGCAGAGTCGGGATTTGAAGTTGGAGATGTTGCAGTTACAGAATTGTAGTTTCACTGGCGGCGAGTCTAGGGATTGATTTTTTGTTTAAATTTTTATTTTTATTTTTTGATTTTTTTCCCTCGCCGTGATGACGAGGAAATGCAGTTCAAGAATGAGCATAGGGTTGCTGGTCATCGTAGTGATGGCCATGGCCGTCATTGCTGTGGAGGATGCGAGGATATGCAAGGTTCCAAAAGGAGAAGAAGAAGGAGAAGAAGAAATGGAGGGGATATGCAACGGAATTGATGTTGCGATGACGGAGGAGACTCTGTTTGTGGACGGGCATCGGCTCCAGCAACAAATTGACGAGCTTTCGTCCTTTTCGGACACCCCAGCACCGTCTGTCACACGAATTTTATTCACCGAAAACGATGTTGCAGCCCGCAGGTATTCTTGGCCGCAAACTTCCTGAATGAGCTTTGTCCAGGTTCTTGTAGGCTTTTCTAGATTATTGGAAAAAAGACTTTGGCTCCTCCTCCTCCTCCTCGTCGCAGTGCGTTGCACTGCGGTGATGATGTCTACGAAAAGATCTTTACCGAGAGTTTTTGGTCTGAAGAGTCCTTTGGATTTTGCCACTGATGGAAGAAAGGACGTTCCAGAAGGAATCACTGTCTCGTTTGACCTTTAACAACAAGGAACTGATTGAGTCAATTTTGATTTCTGTGAAGAGTGAGTATCAATAGTCAGAAACAGAGAACATATGGAGCTAAGATCCTAGCCCAAGTAAAGGTGTGGAAGAATGTGGATTGATGTTGTTCAGGTTTTGCTGGATTGTATCTCTGTATGAATTAAATCATTTGAAAAGAGGATGCTTCTGGACATTGAACAGAGGGAAAGTGACAAGAACTTTTGCAGCTTGAGGTATACCTTTGATCAGTTTTACTGGAGAGATTTCAGAATCTGGAGGTAGCTTCAAGTTGAGGCAACTCCTTTCAGAAATTGTTTTAAGTAAGATCTGATTCGATTGCATTATCCAATGATTTCCACCCCCTCCCCTCCCCACCCTTTTTCTTTCCAGTGAACTCTGGTTATGGCAAGAGTTTTCTCCTATATCCAGGTTTTGTGCTGCAATTGAGTATTACTTTGATTTGTGTACAACCAACCAGTGGGTTTTTTGCCAATTTTGTGATGTAGCCAAAGTGGTGATGATCCACAGGAAGTTGTAGCCAAATTTGGATACAAGATAAATATGAAAGTATCTTTTAAAATATCCTTCTATATTTTTGGCTTTGTGCTTGATTCATGTATAGAAATCTGGTGATTTTTCTTAAAATTTGGTGGAATTCTGGCTAATAAAAACCTCAAAAAGCACTTGATTTTAGCACTTTTGATTTTTAATATACCTTTCTGGCTATATATAGCCAGCAAATAAAAGTCTGCAACCAACACATTGTCATTTCAGGCCCAATTTTGGCACTTGTTTTGGAGGTTTTATGGAAGTTCTTTGTTGATCTGTAAATTGACTTTGTTGGTTATTTTCCAAATAGTACAGGCAGAGAGTCCTGCATGTTGTCTTGTGAGTGAAGCTCATGAGTAGAACCTGATCAATTTCTCTCCTTGCATAATAAAGAAGTCAACTGCAAGACTGAGAATCCCATAAGTTCTAGACCACTTCACAAATGCATGTTCTAGATGATTTGTGTCTTCTCCTGATTGTTTGCTTTTGATATCAGTTATAATGTGGTTATCAGGAGACCCAACCTGGTTTTATATAGGTAGCTGTTTGAAGAATCTTTTGCAGCCCTAGAAAGAGTCTGATGAGAAATTGTGGTTTATTGATTGCAAAGTTGTTGTTCATGCTCAATTAGATGCAATGCAGACTTCTCAATTTCTGTAGTGAGGCTCTTCCTGTGTTTAGGGAGTTAGGAAGGTCTTTGGTGTGGGACCTACAGCACTTTCTTATTTTGATTTTTAAAGGTCTTAAACCTGTACTCCACATTCATATGACCTTGTTTCCAACCTGAATCTAAAGCCAAAACTCAAAAGGTTGAGTTGTCTTTGGATGATTCAAGTGATCTGTATTTCTTTCAGGAGAGTGACTTTGAACTATCTTCCTCTGTAAGCATCCAGTTACTTACTGCCAATATTGTTCAGAACAAATCATGCACTTCCCAGCTTTTTGAATGCTAATCAGTGGATCATGTAGTTTTGCAACTTTTAATGAATGTGGCCTGTGCAAGTAAATGGATCATGAGAAAGAATGTGTCCAGAACACTCTTGAGAAAGTGATGCGACCATGGGAGTTTGTTCCAGCTATCAAGTAACATTTGGCAATTGGCATGCCAATTCTGTAGACAGGCCCTTTGGTTCTGTTATGTTTGTTACCTTTTACTAATACTGAGAAGTCTATAGCATTCCACTTTTCAATGGAAAGGTTCAAATAATATCACTATCAGGTAGAAACCCCATTTCTAGTGTACTGCGCAAATAGCTGATCTGTGGTGGAAATAACAGTTATTGTTGCTTGAATGCTCATGTGGACAGACTAGGGTCATTATTCATTTCATATTTACTATATGTGGCCCAACTGTTGAATTAAAAACTGATGTCCCATTCTACTGAGCTAGGTACAGGAAACCTGTAGTGGTCACTCATATGATCATGTTGGTTTCCAGTGCAGTATTTGTTGCACAACTGTTCAATAGTAATCTATTGATCCAACCTTGTCTGTTAGGTATGTAAAAGGTGCGATGAAAGAAGTGGGGCTCTTAGTCCGGGAAGATGCAATTGGAAACATATTTGGGCGATGGGAAGGCAGCATCCCTGGGATTCCAGGGGTTGCATCTGGCTCCCACACTGATGCTATCCCATATGCTGGCAAGTACGATGGTGTTGTTGGAGTTCTTGGAGCCATTGCAGCTGTAAGAGCTCTTAAAAGGATTGGATTCCAACCAAAACGCTCCATTGAAGTGATAATGTTTACATCTGAGGAGCCAACAAGATTTGGGTTTGGGTGCCTTGGAAGCCGTGTGATGGCCAATAGCACCAATATTGTGAAAATCTTGAAGGAATCTTTTGATGCAGAAAATGTGTCATTTGCAGAAGCTGCAAAAGAAGCTGGGTACTTGGATGTGGCTGATGAGCTTGAAACGGTTGCTCTTGATGTTGGAAGGTATTCTGCCTTTGTAGAGCTGCATATTGAGCAAGGCCCAATTCTTGAGAAAAAAGGCAAGTTTTAAGGTGTAATGCTGACTCTGAGCGTTTGGTCCCAACTTTGTCTGAATCAAACCTGTTTCCAAATACAATAACTTGTGGTCTGCAAACATAGAATTTAGACCTGGTCTGTGCTGGTTTTGTGGTTTTATCTTGAACTACATTGACCTGGTAGTTTGTTCTCCATTGGTACTCAATTCTAGGTGGTTATGGATCATTCAGGTATCCCAATAGGAATAGTGACAGCAATTGCAGCACCTGCAAGCTTGAAAGTTGGATTCAAAGGAGATGGGGGTCATGCAGGTGCTGTCCTGATGCCTGTCAGGTGAGATTACTCAACTTCTGTCACTCACATTTGTGCTAGTGGGCTCAGTTTGAGAAAAAAACGTTTTGGACAACACAAGGAGTATTTATGGGGAAAGAAATTCTGGAACCATAAGTGGGAATTCCTCTGGAACTGCTGGGAAAAACTAATGTACCCTTTGAACTGATGAAGCAAAAGTCACATGCAAAGAGTTCCTTTTGACCTTGAAGAAGGAATCATGGGATTATGAAAAGATTGTAGTAAGGCACTGAAAATGTGAGTTTTTCTCCAGGCATGAAGTCAATTGCAGGTCTCTCTTTTGTAGGCACCTGAGTCCAATGATGTGGAAAAGCTACACATCAAAGTGTAAATGCTCAATTGCATAGAGGCTTGATTGGTCTTCCATAGATCCTTAATAGTTCACTGTATGATTGGTGGGGTTCACACAACTTGGGGTATGCAAATGAACCTGGAGGGTTCATTTTAATTGATGAGTATTATGGTCATCTAGGGGGGGTCTTGTGTCCATATGCTGGAATGCTCCTGTATGCCAATAGGTCATTCTGAAGGTGCAATCCACAATAGATATCGATTCCAGTGGACTCACTCTTGCTGTGAGAATGCTTGGTTAAATGAATGATTTGAGTGATCCATCTAACAGAAAACTTTTTGGACAAGGTTTAATGTGGTTTTATTTTGTTCTTTATTCAGGAATGATGCCGGATTGGCAGGTGCAGAATTAGCTCTTGCAGTTGAGAAGAATGTCCTGGCATCAGGCTCTACAGATACTGTGGGCACTACGGGAGTGTTTAAAATTCACCCTGGCGCTGTGAATAGCGTACCTCGAGAGTCGCACCTTGAAATTGACATTCGAGACATTGATGAAAAAAGACGAGATGAAGTTGTTGACGAAATCAAAAGATCTGCACATGAGATTGCTGGAAGACGAAGAGTCACCCTGACAAATTTTGAAATTGTGAATCAAGACCCACCTGCACAGAGTGGAGACCAAGTTGTTGGAGCAGCTATTGAAGCAGCAGAGCTTTTGGGGCTTGAATATCAGACTATGGTAAGCCGAGCTTATCATGATTCTTTATTTATGGCTCGAATTGCTCCAATGGGTATGATTTTTATTCCATGTTACAAAGGTTATAGTCATCGGCCTGATGAGTTTGCATCATTGGAGGATATGACCAAAGGTGTTCAAGTGCTGTCTTTGACACTTAAGCGCCTGTCATCTCTTTAGTTTCAAGGGTTTTAATTCAATACCCTTAGCCCTATAATATTATCATAGATAAAATTTGTTGAAATCTGCCTTTATCTGATGGCATGAGTTAGTATGCAATCCTATTTCTGCTGAATTGGTTACCTGGAAAAAGGCTGGCAATTTGCAAATTTATTAAGATGCCACTCAATTAGGGTAGCTACTGTGCAGCATGGACACAAGTCCCTACTTGCTCTTTAATCTGGGAAAGTGACCCCACTCACTGAAACACCTCATGCATCCTTCTCATGCTGAAATGAGTCAATTACAATTGACTCAGGATACTGTCCTCTGAGCGAGAACACTATCCAGGCTTGGGTGTGACACTGGTTCCCTGCCCAGTGTTAGAGCATGCTTGCAATTCTTGAGTTGCATAGCTGAAAGGACAGTATAAAAGTTGGAATATGTCCTCTCTCCAAGTGCTCTTGTACACCGCAATTGTCAATTGTTAACTCTCATATATGATCGTAGTATATCAGTGCAGCATGCCTGCATATTGTTTCTGACAAATCTGAAATTAAGGGAGACTGCAACATATTGCTTTGTTAAAGTTTCACAGGTGCTGAGAGTGGTTGTACATGAGGCTCCCTTTCTTCCTCTAGTTACTGGGTTCTGGTCCTCCTGTCATGTCAGCAGGATGTGTCATGTCAACTGGTTTTGGAGGCAAAACTCAACACATCAAAGATTTTCATTAGGATGTTGTAGTGAGGTATGCAGGTTAGTGTAAAAGCCCTTTAGGACCATGTTGTGCAAATTGGTTAATATAGAACTGCTTCTCAACTGTTTTAATTTTATACTAGCTTGAAAGAGTAGGCTTAAACTAACAATGAAGGAATTTAGCAAGACCAAAGATTTTGGAGAAGACTTGACAATCAATGGTAGGTGCACTTTTTCTAAATTGTATGGCCTTTCTCTTTCAAAAGCTATTCAAATCATTCAAATCTTGTTTTCACAACTTTGCATGTCTTCATAATTGTGGACCATTATTCTTTTGGTTTAGGATGCTAGTTGAACCTACGGCCAGCAATATGTTGACCCAATATTCTGATTCATGTCTTTCCATACATTGAAAATTCAGTTTCTCAAACTAAAACAACATATAATTCACCACTTAAAACAACTTTAGTTTCTAGACAGGTCATGAACGTATTCATTTTGTGTTCATGTTACCTACACCACATCATAAAAGTTTCCATCAACTCTCATGATTTTGTTCCAGTTCCTCTTGTCATAAAAAGGCAAAGCCATTACATAATGAACCAACTTGTTTGCTTTCAGAATGGAATTAGTTAAAATTTTCACAGATCCATAGGAAAGAAATAAAGGTATAAAAATACATGAGGTGCATACCAGACAGGTATTTTATATCCTGTGTGCTGGAAGAACACTTATTTCTGCCCATAAGGTGCACTAGGGTAGCCAGGCCGGTCACCGAACACTTAGTGTCTCAGAGGTCTGCGAATTTCTGGAGAGTGCTCCTTTGAATTTCATGTCCAAAGAGGAATTGTAGCCCTACTATTTTCGCACTCACAGAAAGTTGAATAGTTGAAAAAGATGAAGAAATGAGTCAGATATGGCCCTCCAAAGTAGGGGGGGGAGGGGGGGGGAGTGTCAAATGGTAGAAACGAAAAACCGCCAAACACTTGGAAGACTATTACCGAACACCCAAAAAAGTCTTTGAAAGTCGCTTTATTGCCTTTATGGTTCCAACATTATTTGTAGATCATAAGGTTGCGCTCTTATAGCACTTTGAATCACTCAAATTGAACAAGAAATGAAAAAGTTATGAGCATTGAAAGTAAGAGGGGTAGAAGAGAAGAAAAGAGAAGAAAAACGCGTTTTATAACTTGGAAAAGCTTATTTCTCTTCTTGCTCTTCTATAATTACTCCTTTGCCTCTGCTGTTTAAAGACGAATTGAAGAACTCAAGGTAGCGCTCCCATAACGTTTTAAATCACTTAAAATGAAGAAGAGATGAGAGAAGATATTCATAAACTGTTCGGTCATAGGTGGTGTTCGGTCATAGGGTAGGTTACCCTAAGGTGTTATATACCCAAGTGAGTTGTGGAGAGTCTTGGCCTAAAGGCAATGGCCCAAAACACTAAAATGGAGAGAGATGGCCTCATCCCACATATCCAATCAGGTGCCGGATGTGCGACCTTGGGAGGTTTTTGCGAACAGTGCTGTCGGCCTAACTTTAAACTAGGGATGCCTTTTCCTCCACACAAGTTCGGAAATAGAAGGTCGGTTGCCTCTGTTTTTGTGTGCAAATTTAGGGGCACACACCTAGTCAGGCTTCTACTTGGCCACATGCTTGGTTGTTGCTAACTTATTCTTGTTGTTGGTACTTTGTAGCTCTAATATTGACCCATTGAATGAGAATGGACACTAGACCATAGGGAAGAGGCTTTATAAGATTTAGGATGCAATTTTGCCTCTACCTTGGGATACACTATTCATAGGCAATGGCTGGAGCCTTTGGTGAACCAGCACCTAAACTGATACCATGGTAGAAAACACCAATTTTGTTGGGGCTTACTTTTAAACATTATAATCCTCCTGTCCTAAGACTAAATCAAGATCTTTGAGTCCAATTTTAACAGTTGCCCTGGTAGCCACTAAGAGGCCTCAGTCAAGGAGATGAAGGTCTTAGTGTAGGTGCTGGGTCACCCTTATTAGCTGTACCCTGTTTTGGTATGTTCTAAAATTTATTTTCCATTCACATTGCTTAAGTTCTTTATTACATGGTTTGGTGGTTTCTCAGGATTTTGTTTGTGGACAGGGTGGGGGCATGTGTGGTTCCTTATAGCATGGTTGGACGCACCTACCTAACTTAGATGGCACACCTAGACTAGGCAATGCTTTGCTAAGTAGGTAGATTTAGGTCTTTAAATCTTTTTGGCTCTTCCCAAATGACATTTGAATTTGTTATGTTTATAGTGCACCACGCCAACCTAATTATATAGTTCACAAACTTGAAACTTAGGAGCATGATAACTTGAAATTGAGCAACATGATAATAAATAAGATTGCTACAAATATAGTTGCAAATTTGGACTTTAGTCACACTAATTGCAAACATTGAAATGGAATAAAGAAGATTTTTTCAACGAGCATTAAACAATTAAAATGTGATATTATGACCTTGCACACTAACAATGACTTCATGATTCGTTTGCCTTAGGTTTGTAAATGGGCACACTTTTGGTTTATACGGTCACATGATTTTTCCAAAAACTTACATCTATTACATAAACCTTATAACTACCTAGGTGGTATACTAGGTGGTTCTCAAGGATCCTTGTGCATAATAGGTGGGTTTCAAATTTTTTATTTTTTAATAAATTGATACCCTATGTGGTGAAGAAATTAAAAAAAAACCTTACTACAGGTTCTAGAATTTCTGTTTTGGCCAACACTTGTCAATATTTTCATTTACCTAGACAAATGTTTTTGGATATGTGTAGTACATCAATATACATTTGGTACATTTACTGTATATATATATATATATATATATATAAGTTTATTTTATTTTTTTCATAAACCTTACATATCACATTCAAAGAAATATTTTCACACCAATTTTTTTCTTAAAAAAAAGGTGATTTAATTGAAAGGGGGATCATCCATAAGAGGATTTAGCCAAATGTGGCTATAAACAAAAGATAAAAAAAAATAATCTTTCTATATTTTTGGCTAAATATTGGAACTTCTATATAATTTGTCAATTTTAAAGATTAAAAAAATTGAAAGTTGCTGACTCAAAAACCCCAAAAACATTTATTTTCACCATTTTGATTTTATTTTTTTTGACAATTGGTGAAAATTTGCCATAGAAGAAAACACAATTTCATACAACACAAGAAACCATCTCCCATTTTATGTGTGGAGAAAGGCCCATTTAACACCAAGATCAACCAATAGAAGTACTAAATTGATTTGCAAACAACCCGACAAAAGTCCAATTGTGAAATACCAATGACAAGGAAATTGAACTTCTGTTTAATTAAATTCAAATTCAGATTCAATTGATTCAATTTTAATTAAATTACATCTAATTCAATTCAAATTCTTTAATTGAATTGAAGAGAGACATGCTGCAAATTGAAGCAAAATGTATTGAAAATATGTTCATCACTTCCATCATCCATGAATATGGTGTTGCCAAAAAAAAGGCCTTGACAAAACAGATCCAAAGAGACACTTTGCATAACCCTTTGTATGATTCTCAATATTTCATCTAGAATTGTTAAGGTAGAAGACCATGCTAAGGATGCTACCTGTCTTAGAGCTTTGAGTTTCTCATCACTGGAATTAGTTTGAGGGAAAAAATTCTTGTCTTTTCTTTGATCTTTTATCCTGTTATTGTGATAACTATGTAGTCCTTTCCATGTGGTCAATTATAAGTATGAACAATCATCAATGGATGCTTACGTGATATTGATAAATCTAATTACTTTTCATTAATTACATGCTGTTGTTTTTGAACTATTATATATATTATGATGAAAACTTTTACAATACTTGCCAAGTTTTATATGTGACTCGATTTCACCAAATTTGGTCACAAATAGATAGTTCCATCTTAATGGATAACCATGAATTTGACATTACCTACTTATAACTTATAAATGACTGAAAATTTAATCCCTATGTATTCAGGGTTGTATTATTATTATTTAATTTTTTTTTTATTGTGCAATTTTGTGATCTAGTGAAACTAGTGATCATCTACAAGAAGATTTAGCCAAATTTGGCTATAAACCAGTTATGAAAGTAGAAAATTTGAATAAACCTTTTATATTTTCGTTACTAAATTTGGTGATTTCAGTTATTTATTTATTTAGAAATCTGGCAAGTGAGAGCTAATCTGTTCACAAAAATCCTTTGCATGTGTCGAAATCATATTTTTCAGGTCCAGAAAAAAGCGAAAATTCGCTCTTCCCAAAAATTAACACTCTCTATGTTCATAGGAAATGCTTCCTTTCAAAGGTGGGCTTTATGTGCAGTGCAACACTGCTGAAAGGTCATTTTATTGAAAGATGCTATTGAAAGATGCTATTTAGCTTTACTTGAATCCTTTCATTTGTATTGTGGTTTGATATGCAAGTATAAGTCCCTGGGAGGTGCATTCAACATCCAATTCCACACTCAATATTTTCTCTTCTGGTATGCCAAAGTGTTGACATGCTTGGAACACAATTCTTTTTCACCTAATCAAATAATAATTTCATTCATGACCTTGTTTATGAAAGATTGCAAGTTGCAACTTCCCAACTAAATCCCATTGTAAATACAAGTTGGTAAAATCCATGGTTTTGTCAACGCATTTGGTGCATCTACTTTGGTGTGGAGCCTGAAATGATTCTATCGGTATAGGGTCCTTTCATGTTTGCTACCCCTAATTTTCCATTTCTGCTTCCTTTCAAAAATTCATAACAGTTGTCATTTTGGTGTGAAATTCTGAAAGTTTGAGAAGCTTTTGAAGAAATATCTGATAAATAAACCAACCTAAAATATGTAAAATCAGTTTTCTTGAGGAGCATTTAGGGATATTAGTGACTAGTGGGTAAGGCTACTAGTTGGTGGTTTGAAGTTCAAATCCCAACAGAACCCCTTCTCTCACTTCTCCTCATCCTCAGTGAGGATAATGAGGTGGTACCTTGGGTTTGAGGCTTTTGTTGCCAGAGTTATGAATCAAATCTTAAAAAATAAAAAAAATCAGTTTTCTTCATTTGTATGCACCTACACATGGGACTAGGCCTATAACCATAAGATATTTACTTGTGCTACAGTTACAATCAAGCCTTAATCACAAATATCTCACCCTTATAATGCATTCACACTTGATGTTAAGTGACTGTTAAATGAAAATCTAGGTGGCATCCTAAGTGGCACCTAATGTTAAATGGGGGATAGTTTAACCTTAAGTGAATGTTAACTTAACATGAAATGTTCATGGTAAGTAGATGTAAGTCCTAAATGACTAGGATGGTGTTAGGGGACTCAACACTAGAGTCCCTCACACAAAGTATGAATGCACCTTTATCCCCTCATAAGGATTCACATCTGTGGATGTGTTGTTAACTCACCGTAATAAGAACACCAGAACAGTGTTGTTTATTTTTTAAATAATATATATTTACAAAAGTGGCAAAAGAAAAAATTGCTGAATATATATTGTTGAAAAAACACATTTTTTCAATTTTTTCTCAATTTGGTTTTCAGAAACTAATGAAAATCATCAGGAAAAAAAAAAATTGGGCTGGACTGAACTAAGACCCACCAGCACACCATGCAGGATGGATAATGTGTGGACAAGAAAACACTTTTTCATTGTATTTGTGTGACAGCCATACATCACGAAATTGGAAAGAAAAGAAAAGAAAAAACAAGAAAACATTGGTGAAGAATGGTTGATTTGTGTTTGCTATACATTCTTCACAGTTGATCTGTCTTTTTAAATTTTGTTTTTTAATCTTTTGATTTCACAAAACTGGTGAATTTTTTCAGGAAAAATAAAAATTTCCAAGTTTCTCTCAATCATTTTTGTAAAGTAATGAAAATTCACTACTAAAGAAATCATTACATTTGACACAAGAATGGATTATTCCACCAAAACCCTTGGAGCTATTAAAATATGGAAGTAACACTGTAATTGGATGAATTCATTTAGTTCTATAAATATGCTCAACCACTTCTATATTTTGAGGATGACAACTCCATTCTTGCAAGTTCAAATGGGCAACACTTAGAAATAATTTTTTTCCCATGAAGTTCCCAAAAAATGAACTTTAGTCATAGTAACACTTGGTGAACACTCTATGATGCTAAATTAATGTGATTAATTCAAAACAAAATATATCATTATGTTGCAAGAAATATGAAGGGTGCAATTTTTGTTGCGCAAGAAAACAAGCAACAACTCATCGCATAATGGTTCTACCCAATGTTTGAATACTGAAAATTAAAAACAGAGTTATTCTGAGTTCCCATTTTGAGTTGGGTTCACAACATACACCAAATCGCTGAATTCAAGTGGGTCCATGGACAGACTTTTGTGAAATAAGAAACCTCAAAAAAAACACTAGTTTAGGGTAATTCCTTCCAAATAGTGTACCATTAGCAATTAGGAAACACCACATAGTAATGAAGTAGGCTACATAGATTGTTCATACATATTTGTGGTAAAGGAGAGATTTAGACAAACATATTTGCATTAAAGGAGAGATTACATCATTTACCCATCACTACCATAGTGTGCATATGATAACAATCTTTGATGGAATTTTTTTAAAAAATTTCATTTTAAACATATATCTAGATTGCAACTACAGTACCTTTTTAGTCCCCCTCTATGGAGGTCAAAACCCACTTGTAAAAAAATGCACTTGGTTAAGGAACCCAAGACTTGATTACATCTGCCACTATTGTTTGTGCTTGCTAAAATTAATACACCTTCTCCATGTGGCTACCTTCATCTACATCATCTTTTAGTGTAGGCATATCAATTTCTTGGTTAACAACAATTGGATCTTCATCAATACTCAAACCCAGCTTAAAAATGTGGTGAATTCGAATGCCAAAGGTGTTGGGATCATCAAGGCAAATCTAGATGTCAACATTACTGTAATATAAAAGTAAAAGATTTTATCACATCATGTAGTAAAGGAGAGTAACCAAAAACTAGAATAACAACACATTTCTCCACTTGAATTAGCAAATTTGCATGTTGTAATGGAGCAAGTTCCCAAGGTAAATGGATGAAACAACTAGATGTAAAAGATTTAGTAGCCACAATTTGCCCAATATATACTTGTTTCATATAGTAACAAGACAAGATCCTTAACTATTTTGTTAGACTTATCAACATCTATGCATTTGCGTAACTCAATCATGAGATAGTTCTTTGGATTGATCTCAAGAGTCTTCTTGCTGCTCATGTAGTTGCCCATATTAATATCATGAAGTGCTTGTGCTTCATAATCCACTCCATGTTTGCACTCCAACCATATCTACATCACATTAAAAAGAATTCTAGTAAAGAAGAGGCCTTAATCAAACAAAGACTAGGGATTGAGATTTATTCGCTTATCACCAAGACACAAGGTGAATTCACAATACGGTCAGAGACTTGGACCTTCTCCATTTTATCCCCAAGAATTTCATGATCATAAACTTTCAACATTAACTTTTTGAAAACATCCATAAACCATATAATTCTAAAATATGGACATGCATTTGTAAATAAACACTATCATGGACATACAAATTTGCAGTGTCTACACACCTTGATAACTTTGCAAAGAGGTTCAAATTGAACTTTTGTCTCCTCTTTCTCCTTTTTCTCCTTCTCTGTCTCATCCAATTTCAAACCTTCTTTCATTGTAAATACTAACATTTTGTCATCATATTCCTTCAATTGTTGGATTACACTAGCACAAATGAACCTAAGATTGTCTCCATATGTAAGATTGTGGTAGAACACATACAACTGTACCAAATTTCCCACAAAGACCTTGTAGTCTCTACAAAAGGACCAATCCTCAAACCCCCGGAAGGTTCCCAAAAACAATATCCTTCGAGTGTGAATGTGCATGCTACTATGAAATCTAATCCCTAGAACATAGGATTCAAATCATGAAAGAAAGGAAACATAAGAGACCCAAAACCTCTTGGAGTTATCCCGACTTGTATACTCATCAATGGGATCAACCATGAAGACAACTTCAAGACCTTGCTTCTTTAGCTTCTCCAAGAATGGAGAGTTTTCAACTATTTACTAACCTAATGTATTTAGGGTTACATTTACCTAAACATGGAAAATTACATCCATTTGAAAATTTCCATTCTATGAACATTTGTCATTTCCACATTGGCCAATGAATGAGCCAAAATTTTATCCCTAAGTCCAAATCTTGCACACATGCATAGTCTCTTCCTTATGGGTAGAGCTAATAAATATGTTTAGCTTACTAGTCTATTTTAATGTGGATTTGAACTGTTAAATTTGGATCCACTTAGTTGTGTGAAATTTTGCATAAAATTTGGGTTGGCATGGGAACATGTGAAGGAGGTATTGGAGTTTAGTCTATGAGGACATGAAAAGAGAAAAGCTTTTAAATGTTGAATGAAGGCATATAACTTAGAATGGGTGATGGTTTTTGGGAGGAAAAATAAAATAAAATGGAGAAATCAACTGAAACTGTAGGAAGAGAGGACAAATGTTGGGTGGGTATTTGATTTTTTGCTATTAATTGGGTCTGGCATGAGGGGATGTTAAAAAAAAAAAATCACTTAGATCCTGATGTTTGCATTTAAATTTTTTAAGAACTTCCTAAGTTTAGGTTTTAAATTAACCCAATTACGGTTGGGTATGAGCTGGGGGTAAGGGTTTAGTAATTCTATTTACTTTGGTATATGGCCTAATTCTATAACAAAAACTCAAACAAGAATAAATATGTTACAAGTTTGGTCTTTGACAAATACACAAGCTAGTAGAGGCATGTTTGTAACAAATACATAAGTTGGTACAAGCTTGGTGTTTGACAAATAGATAACACACAAGTTGGGTATTTGCATCTTTATTCAAAGAACACATTTTTGAAGAAAAATAACATCAAGGGTAATGGATGATTTTTGAATTTTTACAACTATAAGAATATTATTTACAACTAAACTCCCCAAAATGGTGAATCAAAATGAAAAAAATCTATATGTTTCATATTTAAAAGTTGAAGAAACTCCTCTTTTATTCCAACTTCCATGTGGCATGGCTATCAAATCACATCCTTAAAAACTACATTTTATCATTAGAATGGAGATTATCTAAAGACATAAACATAGATATACAAGAATCAAACATGGACACTAGACACAAAAGCATTAGACATAGACACAATAAACTATAGATTCATGAAAGGCAAAAAGAAATGAACCACTAGATTGAAGACATTGACTAGACATAATAGACATAGACACAAAACACAATTCAACAACAAAATTAAACTCATACATAACAAGCTACTAACAATTATTAAAGAAAAAAAAAATCGTGAACTAATAGATTGAAGACATTAACTTGACACAATAGATAGACACATAAAAATTAGACATGGACACAAGACATAGAAACATTAGATTCAAACATAACAAACTACAAACATCCACCAAAGAAAAAAGATAGATTCATGAACCAACAAATTGAAGACATTGATTTGGTACAATAGATGTAAACATATAAAAATTAGGCATGGACACAAGACACAAAAGCATCAGACATTGAACAAACTACATATAGGTTGATAGCTACCAGAAACAAAAAAAATTGATTGATGAAAGATAGAACAAACATGAACAAATATATTTAAGGCATTGAAAACACAAATGATAAGAAACACATAAACAACAAGCACCCAAATAAGTCACCCAAAAAACTTCAACCTTTTCACAATGTGGATTTCAAAATCATGGATGAGTTTGTTTAAAATCCTAAACCTTGATAAATGATTCATTCCATCATCTTCAATTAACTACCAATAACCATTTGTTCACCAACTATTTGCACAAAGGAAAAAACAAAGATCATATAGGGTTAATAAAACTTCATGATATTAACATCATCTTGGAATTTTATTTCCAACTTTGTTGTCAAGTTTGATTCCACTTGAAGATCAATGGTTTTCACAAAACCAATGTGTATCAAAGGCCAATTTTTGTTGACAAAAATAAGCTTGTCCAAATTCTTTGTTTGTAACAACATTTACAAAGTGCCATCAAAATCCTAGCTATAAAAAAGATCCATTTTGTTTCATTTTGGTAAATTGGGATGCAAGAATGTCATGTTAGCTAGAAGAGCAATAGTTGAAAACATGTGTTCTTCTTTTTACCACCAAGATAACACACATTTCAAACTATTTGCATTAATAAGAAACCTCCAAAATTGAGCAAACCCCCTTGATATGATGTCCATGTATGTGTTTGTTGTTGTTGATGTGATGTGAAGTGAAATAAGATTCAACGTCCACTTGTGAATGAAGATTAAAAACCTTTTCAACCCTGTCAGGCACAATAACTTGTTTGCCTCCATTATTATAAATAACAACACTTTTCATCATATTCAACAACCAAAGTAAAGGCATTTTCATGACCCACAGACATAACCAATTGCATTTTAAAAAACCTTGGATCAAACATTAAAACTAACATATTATGACTTTTTTTCTTGTTAAATACATGTAAAAAAGAAAAAAAGGGTAGAAGAACTTTTTAAATTTGTTGCTTCATTAGGATCATGAGCTTTTTCAACTCATAATCAAAGACATCCTCTTCAACAAGATTGTTAGAGACAAGTTGGAAGGTCAACTTTTCATGAATGTCCTAGCAAATGGATATGATAAATTGCAAGGCATCTACAAACAATCAATGTCCATGGCTCTAATTCAAAATACAACTAGAAACAATAAAGGACAAAATTGAAATGATTGCTTCATAAACAACCCATGTTCTTGGAGAAAACATTTGATTTTGGAATGCCATACATTGGCTATTATCGCATAATGCAATGGAATTTTGAAAAGTCAAGGCATCTTGAAATAACAATACACAACTTGCAAATTTGCAATGAACAAGAAAAAAATTAGAATACCATTCAACCACACAAAATACATTTCTATTCTAAAAAGAAAAGAAAGTAGATAAACCCTTCCCTTATTTTCATGGGTGTATTTAATTTTCTAGGCCTTAATCATAATCGATGCAAACCTTATACTATGCTTGCCTACACTTGCCCAATTTTTTGGGCCATGTATATGTTTCTAGATTGCATTTTGAACATCCTTTATAACATAGCTTAAATTGGTACCCACTTGTGTTGGGTCATCTTTTCTAAACTTAAAGTAAAAATAATCCCATATTGAAGATGAAGAGACATGTGCCCTTTTCTTACTTGCCTTTTGATCATTGGGAGTTTTTGATGGGGCAACGTAGCTGGGATCTTCTATTAACTTTTTCATGAAGGCACTACAATGGTCAACCTCAACATGTTTTTTCATAGTTGTAATTCTATTAATCTTATGGTATGTAATCAATCTTTTCCTACATTAGGTGTGCATGGCTATAATTTCAAGGTTCAATATAATCATTATGGTAGATGATACACCTCATGATTTGATTGTGTTCTAAATCCATAGGTTGACTATTACTCACTTAAAAAAATGCTCATGTGATTGAACTACAGTAGAGTGGCTTCCACAAAAGCCTTTGTTTTCGCAAGTTCTCCAAGTGCATTTTAATGACATATGCATCATTATGCACAACTTCAATGTCAATAATTAATGGATTTTTTAGCTTGTCATGGCAAACAACTTGCACATTACCAATATTATTGTTGTCATATCCTACAAAAGTTGGGAATTTTTCATTAGAATGGATATCATGAACATTCATTATATTCATGATAAGACATCAAAACAAATCTAGAAGATTGTTCAATAAACAATTGACACAAGATCAAAGACAAAAACAAGTTATGAATCGTTCACAAATCTTCTTAAACCTTGTAACAACAAAACTTGTGACAACAAGACATTTAAAACTTTTAATCCTTTAGAAAAGACAAGTTGAAAGTTTAAGGTTCAAAGTTTAAAGTTTAAAGCTCAATGAAATGAATAAACTTGACTGTTTGTTGCATCTTGAAAATCTCATTGAACACTACCATATACCCTTGTACCCTCTTGCTTGTGAGTAGGAGAGGAGACTAATAGACAATAGATGAAAAGACAACTAAAAGCAAAAAATGGGAAAATCAATTCAAGCACTTCCTCACCCTTGTTGTTTTACAAGTGCGCCTTCAAACAAAACTCCTTTATCCTTGTCCTCCCCCACTTTTGAAAACATAAATAAAATGACTAGCGCAAAGGAGGCTACAACTACTTCATAATTTTTGCTATTTCACACATCTTCAAACCAAACAACTAATCTACATTCTGACTCAAATTGTAAACAAGAAAGACAAAAAAGTGTTGAAGGTGGAAGTTCAAGAATTAGATAGCTTCTTGTAATTCACTTGGCTTTGGATTCACCATGCTTGATTGATTCCTCCTAAAGCTCCAATGGCCAATACTGTAGGTTGCATTTATAGTTTTCATGGCACATTGACATAATGTTCAAAGTGAACATTGCAAAGGCGAAAGGAGAGTGCGAAAAGTGAAAGAGACATGAGACATGCAAAGTGCAAATTCTGGAAACTATGAAACCCTAACCATAACCATACTAGGGAGGTATAAGATTGCACTAAAGAGGATAAGCTGGGTTTTTGGTAGATACCCTTTCCAATTATCTCCCCTGGGTTGGGTCTGGTTATAGATATTTGAATTTCAAAAGGTCTGTCCAGTTATGAGGTGGGGCCGGGTTTTAAAAAAGAAATGTGGTGGTTGTATGTATATGGGGTGCGATACCTGGAAGTAAATCAGATACCTGCCCAAACACTAGAGAGGACCCGGTGAATAGATATTTTTGTTAAGAGAGACATTAGCTGCAATTTTGGCTGTGTAATTTTGGAGATCACATGGAAGAAGTAAAGAAATAGAAATTTTATTTCTTTTGGGCTAATGGGGAGGATTTTTTCAGAGATTTGTATGAGAATTTGTGCATGATCAGTGTGTAGGTTGGAGCTAAGTGCAGATTTCATTGGTCTATCTTCAGCTGAGCTGGTGATTCTGCTATACTTCGAGTAGATAATCACTGTATTTGAAAGGTACTTGGTGAAGACAGATGAGGAATATGTTTGTACAAATGAATGTTACTTAGAGAAATTTTCTCTTAGTTTTGTTTAAAGTAACATATCTGGTAAAGGGACCAAATTAGAGATGCCCAATAAACCATGCAAAGGGTGGGTGTTTGGTGATTTTATTTGTAATAGGGACCACTTGTTTTTTTTATAAAAAAAACTTCTGAAAATATTGGACTAAATGAAAACTACATCCTCCATTAATCTCTCCCTTCCAAAGTCATAACCAAGGCCTGTTTTTTTCAAGTTTTTTAGTTAGGTGAACTGGTGATCATCCACAGGAGGCCTTAGCCAATTTTGGCTACAGGTTAGAGAGGAAAGTACAATTTTTGGAACCTTTACCATAACATGCTAGAACCAGTGGTCTAAATCTGGTGATTTCAAAAAACATTTCCTCAAAATATGGCTATATCAGGTCATACTTTCTGAAAAAAAACCTTTGTATGATTCACTGCCAGTCTTTTTTTGCTGCCAAAATTTCGCCACCAAAAAAATGTTGGTTACAATTTATTTTTTTGGGAAAATTTTGCAATGTATTAATTGGCCTGGAAAAAATATATATTCTGTAAAAAATTCCTCATTTGAAAAAAATCATCAAATTTCCAAGAAAAACCTATACAGAGGATTTTTCATTGACTCAAATGTGCCAAATTTCCAGAGAAAAGAGCAAATATATAGAAAGAAATCTGGCCACTTTTCTTCAAATTCTGGCGATTCTTGAAAATCCCAAAATTCACTTCAACCATCATAAGTTTGCAATCAGCTATCAAAAAATCTAGCCAAATTGGCTATTTCAAAGCATGAAAGTTTGAAAATTTTAAGAATCCTCCCTTTTTTTCCTCGTTTCAACCTGAGATAGAATACTGGCAATTGAGGCCAAAAAAGCTCTAAATATGGCGAATTATTCCAAAGAATAAAAGAATCTTGTGATAGCAAATTTGCATCTGTGTAACACTTTGGCAAAATTTCATAGAAAAGAAATTGCCCAGTTGTTCCGTGGGCGGTATTAGGAGTCAGGCATTAGGAGTCAAGCAGTTTAAGATGAACCGGTGAAGCTAGCAGAGTACTATAGTACCTTGGCAGCTTCAACACATGTCTGCCCGAATAATTAAATTTTCATTTTGAAATTTTCATTCCGACAAAAAGAATATTTTGGAAGATTCAATATTTACCTTCACAACTTTTTAACATTTAAGATTTTTTTCTTTTTTTTTGAAAATTTCATCATTTCTGAAAACAGTATAAACAGTGTGGAAGCAAGCAAACTGTAGGTAAGCTAGTAAACAATGCCTTTTTTTTGGGAGGATAATATAAAAAAGCGGAGGTGCTACAAAGGGTCTCTGCAGTGGTAAGAAAAAGCCCAACCCAGCAAAACCAGTGTGTTTTTTTTCTTTTTTCCCCAGTTTTGTGATGTCATACTGGCAATCATCCACAAGGAGATTTTGCCATTTTTGGCTATAGACAAGCTCTGGAAGTAAAATTTATTAAAATCCTTCTATATTCTGGCTACTTGCTTGAACCGATGTGTAGAAATATGTCGATTAAATTCTTTTTTTTTTCCGATTTCTAATTTTTTTTGACAATGGGATATTCGATAGAATACTAGTTTTTGAAAATATTATTATAAACCTCCAAATGGTGAAACATTTTGCGACAGAAAAATAAAAAAATGCTGACCCGAACTGCAGAAGAAAAAAGAATGCTTAGCCTGAACGCCATTGGGGGCCGGGCTGGGGTTGGTGGTTGGTCCCACAGACCAAATGCACAACCTGCCGTCTACCCTTGGGTCGATCACCATGTCGACAAGGGCGGTCAGGTTTTGTCTCCAGTTAGAAGCTTCCGGACCTTCAAAGCGCATCGCGGTTGCAACGCTGTTAGAGTTCGTAGAAGAGTAATTGTTTTTATGTCTTGGTGCCACGCCGCTGGGTGATGAGGAAAAGAGCTCCAAACTTATAAACTCTTCAAGAGCTTTGAGGTCAAGTAACGAGGTCCTGGCTAGCTAGGGAGATGATACACATGAGATTCAAGGACTACTAGTGTGAAAAAAACTAGTTCTATGGAGCTTTCTCGAGGGTTTCGGTCATATATATAGATATATACACTAGTGTTGTACATCACCTCAGTTCAAGATTGTTATTATGTGCCCCAAGACATGAAGATCTCATGGCCTGTGCGAGAGGGAGTTTGTCACACTTGTCGCTTGTGCCTAGGTAGCTAGCTAGAGACGATGTGGTAGGAAAGAGATAATCAGAGAGAGCGAGACTCATAGAGACGAAGTGATTGAGAGCTTCAGAATCAAGGGTTTCAGTTAGAGTGTGTAATACGGATCAGAGAAAGATCAGCAGCTTCGTCGAACGCCAAGCTATTCAAACTACTGCATTGCCGCTGCAGCGTTGAGCTGGAGAATTACACATTGAAGCTGCTGGCCGGATATAATCAGTTGATCAGGTCAACACTCTGCTTTTCTATAATTTGTAAATGTTTGAAAAGTTCCAGGAAGATCGACAATTGTCAGAAAAGATCTGGAGAAGCTGCTGCTGCTGATCAGGAGAAGCTGTTCTCGTTCAGTCAAACCAGTACTGTTATAACACTAGGGACGTCGTTGATGTCTAGTTCAATGTTTGGCAGCCTTAGCTGCTCTTGAAGTGTGCGCATGCTGTGTTCATAGTTTTATTAGGTTTTGGTTTCTAGCTTCTTTTCTACTGTCTCCTTGTGCGTGACTGAATTATATTAGAGATCCATGTATGTGATCATCAGAGAGTGTGGAAGAATATAGCTGAGAGTAGTGCGGCGGCCATCTGGTGTGGCTAGTGTCTCTGGAGAAACAATGTTGCTTAGACTTCCACCACCATAATTCAGAACTACTGGATTCAGGTGGACGAGCTCCCAGGTAACTTCTAGTCTAGGACTTAGTGCAGTTGGTGCACTTCATCCCTTCTTGCGTTTTGGTTTTGTATCACTGGAAGCTCCTCCTTTAGTTAGTAAGCTGTTCGAGCTAGCCATGGCTCCGTGCATAGCTGAGAACCAAGGCTTTACCGAGCAGTATTTCAGGAGTGGTGATCCAATACAGCTTGGCCTCAGCAAAGCATCTCACACTCTTGGAAAACCGAGTACAACGGCGGCCGGGTCAGTACCTGCTGGAGCTGTTCGCCGCGAGCAGGGATCGGGCGGTCCTCATATTCCTGAGCACGCGGCGACAGCGGTTATGTTGCCGGCACCCACCATTCGAGTAATCCACATATACGCGCCCAAGATCATCAAGACCGATGTCGCAAATTTCCGGTCGACTGTTCAAAGACTGACTGGCCGACCTAGTCGCAGCTGCAAGGCGGATACTGCAGGTGTACCACAACGAAGAGCTCGAACCAAGACAGTAGTCGCGGTGCCGTGCAGTGCGCCGCCAGCTGCTGCGGAGAGTTCGCCGGATTCTGCACTAGGTTTTCAAGATACTGATCATCACGGCCAGCAGCAGCAGCTCTTGAGCCGCCAACGTGTTTGCGCGCCGGCTTGTGGCGCAGATTCCATGTTTCAGAGCTGCAACCGTCTCGTCGAAGATGTGCAGTACTCAACGGATCAAGACTCACCAATTCGATGCAGCAACACGATGCCAGAGATCAGTACTGACAATTCGAACATGAGCATCGATTCCAGCTTCAGTTTCTACACGAGTAGCGTTGACTCGCGCACTGCAATATCGAACAACGACGAGTTCTTCTCCCACAGACAGGCTCCGTATTCCCTTGATGAAATTCCTGCACCCTACTTCTTCTCTGCTGCAGGATCAGACGTCTTTCTTCCAGGCCCAACGGATCAACAGCTACTCGTGCCCAACAATAGCAATCAAGTCGATTATGCGTCTCAAACAGGCGCTTATACAACTGTCCCATGTGATCATGCGCTTACAGGAATCACGTCGTCGACTAGGGACTCTGGAGTGCCTCTGCCAATCGCTCCACCACTGGATTACAACGAGCTAGCTGCTGCTGGTTTCAGTGATCTGGATATTCTTACGGGTCTCGGATCGACGTTGCCAGATCTACCGCTGAATTTGCCACCATTAAGTCTCTCCAGTACTGCTAATGGACTCACGTTCTACGATAGTGTGCAGCAGTTAGTCACGCAACCTCCGCTGTGCAGATAAGCGTTGTTGCCGGAACTTAGAATATCTTTCACGAACCACATACCATTCAAGAGCAAAGAATCTCATGGTACACACTCTCACCCTCAAAGTCTTGGCCAGCCAGCATATCCACCGCGTTTACAGTCCAATTGAAGCTAAGCAGTTGATCGCAACGATCACTTGTCTTCAAGAACCTTCAGAGTTGGTTTTGTAGTATGTTAAGCTCTATCCAGGAAAGGAAGTAGAACCGAGGATCCCGCGACTAGGTTTGAACTATATGAACATGTTTTGCGATTTATAAGAGAGTTCGTAATTTGAGGAACGACTCATAAATACTGCGAACTAGGTTCGCTAAACCCTAATTAAGCAAGGACCAAGCTGGTCGCGTATTGTCGCCGATGGGTTGCAGTCTCTTTCTGATCATGCAGGTGTTGTACAAGTAGTAGCAGCTCACAAGGCTTTTGTAAATGATTCCGAGTCCAGATCAGGACCCAAGTAGTGATGTGAGGAGCATCGTGTTCATGATCTTTCATTCAATTGAGTACGCCGGTGCTCGACATTGTCTGCAACTGCAATTCGTTTTACATGATGCGAGGAGGATGCAGGTGGTGTAAATAATCAGCAGCACTGATCAATTCAGCGTCCAATTATGATAAAGGTCTATATTAGCAAGCTGCAGTACATCGTAGCTGCTGCAACGGCAAATCTATGATCAGCTTCGTGCTTGAACGTGCGCAAAAACCTTCGAGCTCGTGATGTAATTTCAGTTGATCTTTAGAGAGATCTAAAGACTTCAAATGAATTACTGAAATGGGTGGCTGAATCACTCTCCGTCTTCTGGTCGATCGAGAGACCTCATGTCGAATGTTTGGGCTGCAGCTGATCAGTTTCTTGCAGTTTCGTAATATTGGATTCAGCGAGTTCCCGATTCAGTTTTCTAGTTGTAGAAATATCATAGGTTTAGACCCAGATCAACGCCGACAGCATGTATGCATTGCCGTCAGTGGCTAGCTAGTTCTGCTAGACCTAAAGAAATCACTTACGAGCTCGTGAGCTCACAAGGATTACTGGTTCCAGCTTAGAACCGGTAAAACCAGTTTCGATTCATAACTACAAAATAATAAAAAATTCTGTTTCTAGATTGGCAATATATCGTGATCCAATACGTGTGAACTCTCTTGGTCGTCGAACAATGCCGCCGCGAGAGCTAGCTTCTTGCAGATCATATCGTCTTTGATGTAGCAGTGTAGTTTCTACACAGAAAGTTGACAGTTCGCATCCTGTATACAGGTAGTCGATCATGCAGCAGCTGTATATATAGATCGTTCATGACGCGGCACGGGTGAAGATTTCACTTAGAAAATACTCTCTGTACTGTTTGTTGTTGCTGCTGGTTCTTCCTTTCAAGTGATCGGCAAGCAAGTTTTTGGTCACCGATTCAATTGGCTCTCCTCTTTCTGGTGAATTGAACTCATGATGTGCGATTGTAGTATCCAAATGCTATGAGTTGAATTTGACTAGATTGAGTGCTTTGTTTTCCATGAGGGCTAAAACTCTAGTCTTGATCTGAAGACTTCATGGTCGTGGCACTGCAAGTACTTGTACTTCCAACAGATGATCATCAGCCGGTACTTCAAAGTGCGCGACTGTACATAACAGTAAGATTCAAATACATATTTACTACTAGATTTTTCGATGGAGTTACGGAGGATCTTCCAGGGTTGGATCGACCTGTTGTCGCTGTAGCTAGACAGTCATCGACTTAGCCGAATCAGATGAGGGTCTGAACTAGAGTTAGTCGAGAAGAAGCTGGGCTCTGTTTCTCAAAGTGTCTCTCATGATCTCGTGGCCGTTTCTCGTATCGCAGATTCTTGAAGACATATTCTCGTCGAGCTTTATAAGCGGCAGCTTCATGCAGATATTAGGGTCTTGGAGGATTCGTAGCTAGCTAGAAGCTGGCAGCAGCTGGCCCCATGAGCTCACCCACTGTCTAATCACGTGCTAAAGCGTCGATATTTGTCTTAAAAGTGGCAACTTTTAGCTGTTAAATATTCTTGTTTAATCGTGTGCACTTTGTTAACCTCGACTTGCAGAATGAGAAGCTGTGCATGGGGGGAAACAGAACAGCACATGATGTACTGCACGAGCGCTTTCGCTGTAGTACAATGTTTCACAACTTCGACTGTCATCACATGTACGCTCGAGCGGATATAATTTGTCACTAGCTTGAGGGACAAATGGCTGGCTAGCAAGCCACTCATATTCAGTAGCTTTTGAATCTTGACCTTGGAAAACGCTGCAGGGCGTCCAAGCAGCTGCTGTGCTGCTGTGATCATCCTTTTAAGAATGATTATAGGTACACCATACTCAACCCACTAAGTACACACGAAATTTTTTGAATAGTAGCCTGCAGGATCATGCATTTACTTGCACATGGAAGTTGATGTTGAGATTCCTCACCAGTTGGTGCATTCACTCATGTAGCTCATGTGTCGTGCACCCCCTGAAGCTGGAAGTAGTCTAAGCTTATATTTAATTCAACTAGTACAAAAAAGCTCCTAGTAAAAAGTGCGTTGCTCTTTGAACAATCTTTTAGAGCTACAACAATCAACAAAATGTTGAGCTCACTATTCATGTACACACTTTGTGTACAGCCCCGTTTTTAATTCAAAGTTAAGCAGCTGGCCCAGCGATCGTCCCCACAGCATTTTCTTTTTCCAGAACTCAAGAAGGAATTTGCTTTTGTAGGAGATTAGGGCAATCATATTAGCTATATGGTATCAACAATATTAACGGTTCCAAACCAATGTTATTGCTTTGATCTTCCTGACTTTTGTTAGTTAAAGCTCCGCATGTTTGGACTCTTCCTCTTTGGGCACCAATATTGTAGGTCAACTGCTTAGCTGCTTACTTACTTTGCTTTTTTCAAATCCTTCAATTTATTGTGGGACACAAAAGTAAGCAAAAAGGTACATGGATTAGAGTCCCACCCTATAAAGTAAGCCTCGGATCCTGTGCCTCCAGTTTCTGGGGCCACCCACTAGCTGCTGTCCCTCCTCCAGTGACGAAAGATTCTCCTCCCTTGAAATGGGGGGACGGGTGCGCGTCACTGAGGTCACATTCATACCCAGTCTCCTCCCATCACAACCCCCATAAGACTCTAACGCGCTCTCTCCGGGCGTTAGTGGTTTCGCTGCAGGGTTTGATTGAGGTTCGCCTAGTTATAGAGTAAATAAAGCAGAGCATTCTTTTCGTACAATGGTCAAAAGTAGGGTAATGTTCAGTACATATCCTCACTGTGCGGGACATCAGAACATGCAGAACAACAAATTAGGAATTTGTTTTTGGTGGGACATTAGAACATGCAGAACAACAAATTATTCCTTTAAAATTCTGCTTGCAGAACCACGCAGGGCGCAAAAAGGGCCAGAGAAACTCGGACAGAGCTCGTTAGGGTGTATTTAGCATCCCCGCCACTGACAAGACCATCTCCAGAAGGGGGCGAGGACCTCTGATTTCAGAGCTACTTGCAACTACTTGCTGAACTACTTGCACTTTTAGGTTGTTCAAACCGCTATTCTGTCTGTTAAGTTAATGGCTTGCAGCTATAGTTACCGGCGCTTTGATCCGCAAGTTGGCGGGACCCCGCTGATTGACAGATTAGCTCAAATCCGATGATCGACTGTTGCTTTTGGTAACTAGCAGACATAACTGAGGAGTCTGCATGTGATAGGCAGAAATTACCACCTCCTAACAAACGGGATCAAGTGAACATAATTGGTTCAACGAAAAAGAGATATAGATAGCAGCAACAGTAGCGGCAGTTGGGGAAAGATGAACTGATCATGATCAGCTGCCACAAGGCTGTGTAGGCATATTATACTAGTTGACAGAATCGTCCCCTATTCTGACTAATGTTGTCAGGTTCATGACGCTGCTGCTGCTGCTTCTTCCAGACACGTAGCAACGAACAGTAGAAGCAGCAGCAGGAGCAGGTACGGAGGAAAAGAAAGGAAGATCTAAACTGTTGTTATTTGTTGAGGTGCGGCGCAAAAATATGACCAAGAACATAACAATAACGAAATGGTTTTTTTCATGCAGTGGCGTTTTCTGCCTCTTTTAGTCCCCCTATTTTCAAGGCACAATGGACAGGTCTTCTTGGGTCTCCTGACCTAACCATTGTCCAAAATCCACGTACCCATTCTGTTGAAAATCCACATGCCCATTCTGCAAATCATGAAAAACATTACATTATGGAACATGCCAGGTATATATAAGTCATTGTGTCAATTTCGGTTCCTGTTTGGAAATTTTGACCCCCTCAATTTCCTGAAGGCGAATTACAGGGTACAATGGCCGAGTCCGGTACTTGGCATATAATACATGATTTGGAAACCTGATTCCAAGGTCAAACCAGTGACTAGACATGATGATTTAAAACCCTGGCAAACTTCAGTAAACAAAGCACCCGGCAAAGGGGGAAAAGAGAGAACAAAGGGAGACTAGACAGCTCAACTGAATTCATGAGGTGATTACTTGATTGCTTTGATGCGATGTCAGATATCATGAGCGTCGTTGTGCCAACTACAGCGGCCTACAGGCGTTGTCCTCTTTCCCTTTGCAGGAAAACAGAAAGGAACCTCAACACCGTGGGCCTTGCAGGACGCGTTGGACGGGTATCATCTCTCGGGTAAATACCCGTGGGTATCAGAGCGGTTCTCAACGATACGCCGACACGGTTCTCAAAACATCAAAACACCCGGTTTTTATATATAGGTAACAATGGTTCTCAAAAAGTTTGAGAAAGTCAAATACGTGTGCCCCAGGAAACTGCCAGTTTTAAATGGAAACCGAGGGCTCTTCAAGGTTTTTGAAATAACAGGAATGTACTCTTCCTTGCTTCTGATTTGTTCTTCAAAAGAAGCCTGGAACAGGCAATTCTCTGGTTCTGAAACATTTGAAGAACAGACGCCAGCAGTTACTAACAAGATCTTTCTTTTTCTGAAGCCCCAAAGTAAAGTGACCTCTTTAAATTGTTATTGATATTCTTCTCCTTGGGAGATAAGGCCATAGATAACAAGGGGAGACTAAAGATCAGTGTATGGCAGAAACTGTGGTGGGAAGGTTTCATTCTTTCATATGTTGTGGTAGTAACAACTTTGCACGAATTTGTGCTTTACTTGGTCAGATAGGTGAATTGCTGTTTATCAAGATTGGGTAGACCATCCTAACCACAAATTATGAGACTCTCTAATGTTAAGAAGAGACCTTAATTCAAGGGGGCTTGGAAAAAGCTGATGCCATCCAAAAGAAGGAGGTGATCCAAAAATCAGTTCATTGAGCTTACCATCCCTACAATGAACGGTTCACAAAATTGTACCATGCATCTTGATCTTTCACCTCCATGATTTTAACACACTTTAAATAAATTGTTGGTTTGTTTTTGCAAACCACCCATTTATTAGCCATGAGGGTATCTTGTATCCTCACACTTTTAATAAATTCTTGTGCTTTTTTTTGCAAACCACCCATTTATTAGCTATGAGGGTATCTTGTATCCCTCGCAAAGCTCATTGAGATCACTGTAGCAATATCCCACTCTTGTCCTAAGATGGGCTTCAGACTCCAAAGGCCAAGTGTCAGCCATCAATCCAGTTTGTCCCATGCTGATTCACAGCCGTTGCATGTGAAGCTTGAAGAAAAACATATTACTATCTGGTAATTTAGATAATTTATGTTCAACGAACTCTTCAGATATAAGGCAATGACTTCTACCTTTGAGTATATTAATGTGAACTTGGGGTTTGGTCGTGCATGGGAATTTGAATACAAATTCTTTTCATTATAGTGTGTGGCTGTGAGTGTTGTAAAGAGTATGGTAGTTTTGTTGTTGGGTGAGTTTAGGGGTTGGGGGCATTATCTCCAGGTCCACCATGAAGTAATAACAACTTCATTCATGGGAATCAACTATTGCAACAGAAAGTTTGCATACCTAGTGACCCACTTTCTGTTTGGTTATTCAACTGCCAAAGGCAGACCCCATGGGCCATAGAGTACTACAATATGATGTCTGAAAGTGGGTCACTAGGTACCCAACTTTGTTTTCACCTGACTAACACCAGCCATCATCCCCTTTTATAAGCAAATGTTCTTCTCCTTTCTTACTGCTTTCCTTTTCACTAAGTATTACAGTAGATAGCTTCAGTCAGAGTGGAGGTTTGAAGTTTGTACCAGTATTGTGCAGGTACCTGGTTTGAAGGTTTAGAACCAGAGGTTCCAGTTCTTGTTAGGAAAACCAGATCAAAACTGGAACTGGGGTAGGTTCCCAATTCTTTTAGGAACCAGAACTAGGGTTCTGCAGTTTTTTAAGAATGAGAACTTTTTAAAAGTAAAATGTAAAGGACTAGAATTGGAATTGTTTTTCAAGAACTAGACCCAGAACCAAATTTCAGGTTCCATTTTGGGGGAATCAGAACTGTCAAAGCTGTTGAAAAAAAACCAGAACTCAAGGTTCTTCATAAAAGTCAGGAACCACCCAGCATGGTTTATACCAGTGTTGGGGCAGTTTCCCAGTTTGGAGGGTTAGAAATGAAAGTTCTTATTCTGGTTAGAAGAAAGAAAACCAAAACTGGGTCTGATTTTTGGAACCAGTTCCAGAACCAAAATTTTATATTTTTGGAAAGCCAGATTCTGGGTTCCTTTTCTGTGTGAAATCAGAACTGGAATCAAAAAAATTGACAAAAAAAAGACTAGAACTCAGGGCTAATCAAAGGTTAATTGACAGTTAATTGTCGATTCCAGTCTAGATTACCCAGAATCAAACTGAAACCAAATCTGAGTTTTAAAACCAGAACTAGAACCAGAAACGAGTTTTTTAATAACAAGGAACCAGACTTGGAAGTAGATTCCCAGTTCCCATTCCCAAATTCTGATTCCACTTATGTGTGGAACTGGAACCAAATCATTCGAATATTTTTTTCAGAACCAGAACTGCAGGTTCTGCATCAAATTAAAGAACCATCCAACATTGGTTTGAAGGTTTATGAATAAACTCATTTCATGTAACACCCTTCACATTTTGAGCAACAACTTAGGTTGATGTTGGCCTATCCCTATTTTTCCATCCATCTAACTGGCTCAGCCTACATGATGCCAAACAGTGGGGCTCACCTTCTTGCATTGGATTAGCTGTAGTCTGTACTAGTCTACCATTTACCCAAATTTGGGTTCATAGCCAGATCTGGACAATTAATGGGTGTGTGGCTATAATCATGGTTAATGGATAGGTCAGCAAGGTGCTGACAGATTGGTCCGCAAGGAGGATGTTAAACAACCCCCTCCCAAATGAAGTTGTGGTTGATCATTGAAATAATTAATGATTTTTGAAAATCAATATGTCAAAGTTTATTTATAAATTATAAATAGTTTTTTAACAAGGATCTAGAAGTGTCTACTTACCATACCTGCATAGGTATGTCCATAGTTGTCTCCCATGCACCAACCAAAAAGAAGGTCCAAGTTCAAGCCAAAATCTCCTCCCCTCCCAATCAAAGTCTTACATGGATTGAAAGTTCCCTCTCACTTTCCACATTCCTAGAGATGGCCTAGGTGAGATGGACAAAAGGCTTGGAATTGTTGAACATAGCAAGGTCGAGTCTTCGGTGGGTATTTGGCTACAGAAGGTACTTAGTACCTCCAGAGAAAAGAGCTAATTGCAAGCTGGCCAACGGAATAGTGGGGCTGTTGCATAATGCATTCAGACCCCTGGGTCTTTGCGTATGGTTATCTGTGCTCAAGGTTGGTGAAATTTATCTGATTCCATGCAATGTGTCCCTTTGTTCTTTTTCTTTTTTTCATGCATTTTTTCATCAAACTTATGTCAATCAATCTGTCAATTTACTCACTAGTGGCAAATTAACCAATTGCCAATTGTTCGGTACTGAAATCCTCCGGTATCGAGGTATCACTTAGGCCTGCTTTACACTAGGAGTCAGGGCTGACAAAACTTGGGGCCAACTTTGAGCATTTTTGGCTTATTGTGGAGGGTTGCAAATTAGCTTCCCAAATTAGATAGTACCTTTTTCCAGCCTTGGGGCCAACATAAGGCCATAAATTTCAGCATTTATTACTAACTTGAGGCAGATTGAATTTTTTTAATGAAATTTAGCCTTGACTCCCAGTGTTAAGCCCTTGGGGCTGATTTCAACTTTTGCACCAATAGGAATGCTTGATTTGAGTTGAACATTGGCCTTGACTCCTTGAGTGGAGTGAGCCTAAATATATTGTGTTAAGCGCAAAGTTAGCACCTCATTAACACCTTTACATGGGTCCTTTCCCCTTACCCCTTTGTATATGGTCAAAGAAGGGAATCACACTTTATCACTCAATTTCTACTCCTCTTAATCTTTAATTATGCCTTAATGGATTCCCACTAATTTCAAGGCAACCCATCCCCCCAAGGGAATCACACTTTATCACTCAATTTTTACTCCTCTTAATCTTTAGTCATGCCCTAATGGATTCCCACTAATTTCAAGGCAACCCATCTCCCGAAGGGAATCACACTTTATCACTCAATTTATATTCCTCTTAATCTTTAGTTATGCCCTAATGGATTCCCACTAATTTCAAGTCAACCCATCCCCCGAAAGGGAATCACACTTTATCACTCAATTTCTACTCCTCTTAATCTTTAGTTATGCCCTAATGGATTCCCACTAATTTCAAGGCAACCCATCCCCCTCTTTTATCAACTCCTTTATTTTTTTCAGTTAGAGTCCCTTTTCATACTTGTTACATAGCACAACCCTACTTCTTCTTCTAGTTATTCCTTTTCTTTAAGTTTCTTGATTATAGTTTCTTTTTTCCTGGCTGCTATGGATAATGAACGTCTCTTTCCCTATCAACTTTTCTTTTAACTCACTTAAGTAGTTGCAACCTTAATCTAACCATACACCTTCCACCTTCAACATCAATTTTCACACAATTCAACAAGTTCTTGCACACATAGTCTTTACATCTTCAAGAACAAAGAATTATACATTGCTTAAAGTTCTGATACTCCCAAGTCTTGTTCCTAACTATCTCTTAGTATCGGCCTCCTTTTGATCCTCCATTGCCACACTTTCTAGCTCTACAACTATCAACACCTCCAAAACCTCCTACCTTAAACAAAAATAATCTCTTCACATACCCCCTTCCCCTTCTTAGATGTAACTCCTATATTCCTCCTCCTAGACCAACCACAACAACCCCAAAAACAAATTTGTCTCCTCCTTTCCTACTCCTATTTCCTTACTCAACCAACAGGTTCAAGTACCTCTCCTCTTCCCCTTTTTGTTCACCTCTAGTCATCATACAAAGTGAGTGCCTCCCCTTAAACAACTGCCACCCCACCACTTGAAGATCTTGCCTCCAATTCCCAAGATGTATGTTGATTGAATTACACCTTGAAAAACTTGTTTCTTCATCATAATCCAACCTCCTTCCTTTCCCACCTCTCTCAACTTTTCATGATGCCCACAACACCACTCCCCATCCTTACAAACATCATCATCATTATTTCCTTCTCACACTCCTTCGTGTCCCACACATTTTTAAAAAAAGAAGAAAGATCGAGAACAATTCTTTTTCTTTTCACAACTCCATAGAAATGGCATCTTCACTTTCTTGACTTAACCCTAATTACTAGAAGTTTTTAGGAAGCTCACCCCCCCTTTAATTTGGACCTTTTTATTTAACAAGTTTGGCCCAGCTAAACCAAAATAAAGCATCCATCCTTATCGTAATCTAGCTAACCTGCTTTTTCCATTAACCTAACCAAGCCATCCACCCATCTAATTTTAAAAGGATAAGGTCAAGGCATTAACCTAACCCTTTAGACCTTCTGGTTAACCACATAACTTCCCTAAATGCCCTATATTTCATAATCAAAATCGAGTTAGGCTAACTTTGGCCCAACACCACCCCCCTTTCAAATTTTGTTCACATCTTCAATAGGACAAGCCTCTCGTAGTGCACGGCTCGACTTTATAACTTCAAGAGGGACCACTTAGGGTGTATTAACCTTTGTAATGGGTTCGACACCTATAATATCCTTATCCAAAGTGGAAGGCCCTTCTCCAACTTGTGCTTGTCCAAAGTTAAGGGTGACCACTCCAACCAAGGCCAGATTAACACTTCCCAAGTCACCTTTAGGCTCCTCCTCCTCTTTGGATGCATCCTACAATTCCATCTACTCATCCAATTGAGATTGGAGGTCTTGGATTTGGGTGCGATACTAGACCACTTTAGCTTGGAAAGCCTTGGTGAGGCTATCCCATGTGGAATTGTAAACCTTAGTGGTAATTGGCTTACCAATCCAAATGAAATCCTCATATAGACGAACCTTGGGTTCATCCAAGACCCATTGATCCATCACATCATCATAACCCTTGAGCTACAAAGGCTTATCCTTGAGAGCCTGGTGAACTTGTTGTTCCTTTTCCAAGGCTTGTTGTAACCTTACCAACTTGACCCCCTTTTGGATTAGTTCCTTCTACAAGGTCTGGACCCAGTTATCCAAGGTTGATTTAGCTTGCTTTGTCGCAAACAAGAAAATTTTTACAGTCTTCACCTTTTGGGACAACTCAATGTAGTTGGTAGAATGTTGGGCTTGTGTCCCTTTGAACCTAACAATCTCCTTCTCTAAGACCAGTAGTTGTGTTTGCACCTTCTTCAAGGTAACACATAGTGCATCATTTTCCACCACTACCCCCTTAACCCCACCCCTTTCCATAACCCATTTCATGGCCTCATCCATTTCCATGGCCTTTTCCAACCCTATGGAACTACCTTCTCATGCCTAAAATTGCCCTTATTTAGAAAAAAGGCTACCTTGCCCCTTTGATTCCTATTCTGAATCATCTAAAAGGGTTATTTGTAGGACATACCTTTTAGCCGTCCTAGCCAAGACCTTTCGAAACGGGGGTTTTGGGTAAGTAGTATGTTTAATCCAAGGCTACCCACTTCCTCATCTGGTTTGTCCACACCAAATAAACTATCATCTTTCCTAAAAGGGAGTTCTTAGGGTTCTTTAATTAACCCCATGTCCATCTTATCCCTAGGAATCAAGATAAGCTCCTTGTAGCAAATGGTGGTGAAAGCTGGGCCAACATAGGTGGTTACTGATATCTTTCGAAACCCCTTTTGCAATTAGGTTACCTCACAATTATTACTGAGGAGCTTTACCCAATTTACATCCACCCCATCCTTAGCATGTAATATGTTTGTAATTACATAACAAGCAATATGGTTAAAGGTCTTCCGAAGACATAAAGCCTCCAATAACCCCTTAAATTGTAACTGGTAAGGAAGGGTAATTTCATTGATTGGCCATCCAGATTTGGAAGAGTAGGAATCCGAGGGAAACAAATGGCCGAAATCTTTCATATTATTGGTTTTTTAGAAGGTTATGGATGTCCCATCCTTGAATTAGAATACTTGTAATAAGGTTTCTTGAAACAAGGTGAACTTTTAGCCCTACACTTTGAAATTAAATGTCCCTTCATCCCAATTGCAAACAAATTCCCTAGCAATTGCTTCATGATAAACAACCTAGTCCCATCTATAGAAGGATGATAATCCTACCCACTTGACCCAAAAGATGTCCTTGGCCACCTTCTACTCTTCCATATGAACCATTTTGAGAAATAAAAGACACCCCTTAACTTGGTCAATAGTGAGAACTCCTTTCAAGGATTCAAGGCGAAGTTTTTTGGGATGAAAGGGGTGAGAATCTAGGGAAGGTTTGTAATCCCTCTTGTGGGGCTTTTTACCCTTACCTTTAGTCTTCATGGCAGAGATGGGGGAAATGGACAACCCCTTATAAAACCCACTATCCAAAAGGTGGGTTTAGTCTGGGATTATTTCCTAGCAAGGTCAAAATTCCTCCAATGGAGTTTTCTTTGCTACTTCCTATCGCCCAACCTCGCAATTAACCGCTTAGATTCTTTTGACACCTCCCCACGCTCCCTCCTTGTTGGTCTAGAACTTCATAGCAGTGAGGTCTCCTATGATCACTTATGGAGATGTAATAAACTCCAAGCCTTCTCTCTTAATGGTCGTAACCCCCTATGCCACGTTGAACACTCCTAGTGTTGGGGTTGGTTAATTGTTGAAAACCATTACCAAGCTTAGCAACAATGCCAAGCTTGGTGGCAACGCTAAACCTTACAACCTTCGACCACCCCCCCCCATTTTGTTGCTAACCCCCTAATATCCCTGCCTCCACCCCACAACCCCCTTAATTAGGTTTTGAACATGAACCCCACACCACTCATTCATGTTTACATTCCACATGAATGTGGTGGTTCACGTAGGAGCTTAGAGCATGAAGGCTTGCATAACACCTCAAGATGAGGGTTAGGCGATGGCAACACACCTTGTCAAGTGTTTGTTGCCCCGTAGCTCGTGCCACTTTCCCACACACCCAAAATTTTGCAACTCCAGGTTTTTAATTTGTGTCGATGCCTTTGGTGTTGTCATTAAAGGTTGTGGTAATCTTGCAAATCCCCTCCCCTCCTCTCTATTTTACTTAGAGCTATCAAGTTCCAAGTGAAATGGTGAAAACGAAAACCCCAGCAATGTTGCTAAGGCATGAGAACTTGAATTGCCACAAGCACTTCTAACAACATCATCGAGGGGTGCAACAAGTTCACAGCTTCCCCTAGAGGACATGCAAACTTGGAGTTGTAAAGCTCTAAGCTTTTCGGCAATGGTGGAAGTCCTAGCAAGGTCGCCAAGACATGTGAAGGTGGCCAAACCCTCAAGGCGTGTCATTGAGCTTAGGTGCTCTACTTGCTTCCCTTGAAATGAGAACAAGATTCCCTCCCCATCCTCCTCCTTGGCACAAAACTCCTGAGTCGGGGCGAGCTTGCTTATTCCTAGAGTTCCTCCTTACCCTACTTTAAACCACAACAAAAAGAAAATGCCCTCCTAGTTACACTAATCTCCAACATTTCCCCCCAACAACTTGTTCCTAACCCCAGAACCCCCCCCTTCTCTGATTTGATTCCCATTCTCGATCGTGTGGGTATGCGGTGGGTTCACAACAATGATGGGTTGAGTTTGTGTGATGACCCTAAAAAGGGTTGTCCTTCTTGGCAATGAGCTGGTAAAACCTAGGGGGGCAAAAGGGGAGGTAAGTGGGTCTAGTTATTAATTCAATATTATTTACCTAGGTGACCTTTCCTCCTAATCAAGGTTAGGGAAATGGGAGGTAGCATGTGGGTTAAGCCCCTAGTTGTTACATTAGGTCACTTCTATTGCCACCTTTTCAAATTCTCCCCTTAGGTTCCCCTTTTGATAGAAATCCTTCATCACTGGGATTAAGACTAATGGGCTCCTGGTTGGGTAGCAACCTATTAATCCAAGATGCACTAGGTGGCCAAAAATAACTCACCAAAATAACCCCTATAAAATAATTACCAAGTTCTAAAGATGACCTTTACTAGGGTGGGCTATTAAATTAATTTGGTAGTCTCCTCCCTTAATATCTTCTTGAGTTGTTAACTCTTCCCCATCTTGCTCCTCTCATGTAAAATAAGGTTTAAGTTTCTATGCATTTACTAGGAGAAACTCCTCATCATCCAAGTTCCTTAGCAAGACTGTGTTATTCCTTAACACCCTTCGAACAATGTAAAGCCCCTTCCACAGTAATTTCAACTTGCCCAATCTTATCTTTACCTCTTTAAGGTACCACACATTAGTAGAAATTTTGGGTTTTACAACTGTCTTTTGCAATTAGAATTCAGTTGCATGCAACACATGCAACTACAAATTTGTGTAGTTGCTTAAAAGAAGTTGCACATGACATTCAATTGCATGCAACATTACGTATGTCACATGTATATATGGTGGTAACATACATGTTCATCCATACATATCAATCCAAATGTAGTTGCACTTTATGTGTAACTCTCTTTGCAACTACAATGCAATTAATCAAAATATGACACATGTTTAAAAATTGGACAACTAGTTTGTGGACACATGTCACTATTTCATTATTTTTGTATTTTCAAAATTAAAAATTCATTGGATTATTCTCAATCATTAAAGTTTTTGCCATTATGATGATAACACGTGGCACACCATGGAACGTTCATTAACCATTTGACACATGTTCATTTTTAACACTAATTACATGGTGACACATGGCAATCAAGGCCCACCTTTTTTATTTTTAAATATTAATTAATGAAATCTAAGTTATCTAATTTATGGTTAATAAAATGTTGACACATGGTGCCTAAGTAGGTAAATAATTATTAAACCCCATTAGGTAAATAGGTTACTTAGGTAAGTAAATAGGTTGAAAAGTAGCTAGGGTTAAGCTATATAGGTAGGTTTTAAATTAAATTATTTTATTTTTAGGTTTAACCATTTCATAAAGGTTAAGCTTTTTTTATTCACTCATCCCCAATGGCACTTGATATTTGGCTATTACCTAGTTATTGCTCCTAGTTATACACTAAATTAAATAGATTTGGAAGCCAAAGGATATACTTCATGAACTAATTTAATTGCACATTAGATGTAACTATTGTATTAAAGTATACCAGCTAAGGAAGGGTTCTGTTGCTTCTAGTGCCCTAACAAAACTTGAAACCTTCCTCTTAGCGTATTTAACACGTTAAAAATCATAAAAAATTGGATTAGAAATGAAAGAGTTATGGCCCCCTAAAATAAAGGGGGTCAAGACCTCAAAAAAAAACCATTGAACCTTATAAAGGTTGATTCTTAAACACCCAAAAAGTTCTTTTAATGTTGTTTTGTTGCTATTAAAGTTCTAAAGTGATTTTTAGAACTTCAAGTGGCGCTCCTATAACACCTTAAATCGTTTTAAATGAATAAGAAATAAGAAAGTTATGAGGTTTGAAAGTAGGAAACGTCCAAAGAAAAGAAAAGAAAAAACGTTTTGTAATTTGGAAAAGCTTTTATTTTATTTTTTTTCTTGTTAATTTTTCTTTATTCTTTTTCTTTTGCACTTCAAAGATGATTATAGGATATTTTTAATAATTATGATTCCTTAATGAAAATGTGATTTTAATATTATTATCTAGCTTCAACTAGTATTTAGCTTAGGATGTTTGTGTACTTATAGGTTAATTAGTGTAGCCTATTTACATTGATATTTTAACATAAATCATAAAATTTAAATATATAATACCTATTGAATGTATATATATATAATTAATTATCATTATAATTATAATAAATTTTAAATTAATAATTATGATTATTTATAATAAATTTTAATATCATCATATTAATTAATTCTAAATAATTTTTTTGTTTAATCAAATTGACATTTTCTGAAAACGATCACAAATAAAGTAAAATAAAATAAATTTACTTGCCAAAACAAATATTTAAATATATTTGACAAAATAAAATTTGAAAACTTGCAATACATATTTAAACCATGGTTTAGTTTAGCTTAATTTAGTTTAACATAATTTATTTTATCCATAATTATTTTATCCTAACTTAATTTAGCCATATTTATTTTATCATAATTTAATTTAGCTTTTCTATTTTTGCCATAAATAATTTAGCCTAATTTAATTCAGCCATAATTAGTTTGGCTTAACTTAATTTAACCATATTTATTCTAGCTTAATTTAATTTAGCTATTATTAATATAGTTTAATTTATTTTAGCCATAAATAATTTAGCCAAAATTAATTTAACCATAATTAATTTGGCTTAATTTAATTTAGCCATAATTAATTTAGCTTAATAAATTTACCCATGGTTAATTTTAGCCTAATTTAATTTATTATTTTAGCCTAACTTAATTTAACTATGGTTAGTTTTGTCTAATTTCATTTTGTTTAATTTATTATAGCCATAATTAATTTAGTTTACCTTAATTTAACCATGGTTAGTTTAACTTTTTAATTTATTTACCCTACGTTAATTTAGGCTAGCCTAAATTAACACGAGGTGAACCTTACTACCAAAGGTACATAATACTATTATACATAACCTATGTAAATATATTAAGTATAGTAATATAAGTATGTATAAGTTTAAGCCATTATTTTTATGACACGTGTCTATGTTATACACATTTAATTATATGTTAGTTACACACACAACTGTGTGGCCCAAAAATTATACAATACCAAATTTGTAGTTGCAAACATGACCAAAATAGTTGCAAACGATAGCCAATTGCATGTTAATTAAATAGTGACTGGTTGCAAAAGACAATATTTCTAGTAATGATATCACATAATGCCTTTTTGAAGCTACGGGTCTACCCTTGGTGATTCCATACCTACTTATGGCTATGAATTTTTTCATTATTATGGTTAGCCTCTTCTTTCCACTCATCCAGAAGATAGAGGTCCTCCATTCAAGTCATTAAGGTTGCCAATTAACTATAATTCAAATTGCAACCCATATGATAAAAAATTACCAAAAACTCTAGAGGTAAGAGAGGATGGAAACTGTAAACTAGTTCAAACAACGTATGTTTAATGTTAGTCTTCTAAAATTTTTGATAGGCCCATAAGGTGATCGGCAGCTTTACATCCCAATCTATGTGATTGGAATTGATTAACTTCCATAAAATGCCCTCCAACACCATGTTGGTTGCTCTCTGCTTGACCATTCCCTTTGCCGTAAGTTGTGGCCTTTTTATGGTTTATCATAAATTTTGTAATTAAAATTTCAATAGTTTCATTGATGATGTGGCCCCCTTGGTTGTTGATCAGCTTCAAAGGGCAATCGAATTTAGTGATGATGTGCTCATAAAGAAATCGAGTATTTGCAATCAATGTGTTGTTTGTGAAAGCCTTGGCCTTTATCCACTTCATGGCATAATCTATAATAACTAAAATATAATGGTTCCCTATTTGATGGGCAATAGGGTTTATCGGGCCCACAAAATCTATTCCCCACTACACAAAGGGAAAGATAGGGATGATGGGAATAAGAAGGAAAGACCCTAGCCCTTGGATAGGTCCAATCCTTTGGCAAATGTCACAATTGCAACAAAAATGTTAGACATCCTTGTGTGATGAAGGCCACCAATATCTTAACACCAAAATCTTGTGTGTTATGATGAATGGTCCAAAATGGCCCCCTACTGGTCCATCATGGAACTATCCTAGGATTTTGTGTGCTTCCATTGAAAAGACACATGTGCGAATGATCCCATCCCCTCAAAGTTTATGGAGCTTCCCACCCACTAATGAATAGGGTAGAGCTTTGATGGCTAACCTTCTCCACTATTCCCAATCTAGGGTTTTAGGGAAGGCACTTGTTTCTAAGTAATGTTGGAGAGGACTAACCCCATCTTTGTGGATGGTATACAAACCTATCCCCAAATCTTCTATTATGTCATCAAGGGTAAACCCCCCTTGGTCTCTAGTCTAGATAAATAATCTAACACAACGTGTTCTTTCCTTGGCTTGTAGATCACCTCAAAATTGAATTTGAGTAGTAGTAATAACCATCGAGCTATGCAACTTGAGATGAGGGGCCTATTCACCATGTAGACCAGGGCTTGGTGATCCACAAAAAATATGAAATGGTTGGCTAGGAGATAATGCTTAATTTTTTTCACCACATAGATCATTGCTACTACTTCCTTCTTTGTGGTGATATAATTTCTTTTAGCTTGGTTAAGGAGCCTACTTGCATAGTAAATTGGAAGGTCCACCTTGTTGTCTCACCCTTGGGTCAAAATAGCCTCAATTGCTATGGCCAATGCATGAGTATGAACATGGAACTCCTTGGTCCAATTCAAAGGCATCAATATTAATCTTCTAATGAATGTGGCTTGGAATTTTTGGAAGGCTGACTCGCATTCTACTATCTAGTGGAAACTACCTATCCTCATGCCTTAATGCCTTAATGGTTTCGTTTTCATCGCAAAATCCTTGATCTAGTGTCGATAGAAGTTTCCCATGCCCAAGAAGGATAAAGCTCTTAGTATTTCAAGGATGGTTCACTTCAATCTTTTTGGGATCCATTAACAACCCTTCCTTACACATAATATGGCTTAGGAGGATCCCTAATTGGACACCAAAACTGCATTTTTCAAGGTTTAGGTTGATCCCCACTTCCCGACACTAACAAAGACATTTCTTTAGCAAGTGTAAATGGTTGGCCACACTCCATAAATGATGAAATCATCCAAGAAAACTTCCATGAATTCCCCAATGTATTCCCAAAATGCTTTAGTGATAGCTCATTGGAAGGTGGCTTGGGCATTACATAACCCAAAAGGCACTACCATGAACACAAATGCCCCCCACTCGATGATAAAGGCAATTTTCTCCCCATTTTCTACCCTAATCTCAACCTAATTGTAACCACTAAACCCATCTAGGAAAGAATACAATTCCTTACCTATTACTAAATCTAGAACTTCATTAATGAATGGGAGAGGGTATGGATCTTTTTTTCTTAAAGAGTTCAACTACCTATAATCCACACAAATGCACAACTTCCCATTCTTTTTTAGCACAATTACAATGGGGGATAACCATTTCATCAATCCTACTGGAATGATGAACCCAACATCCAACAAGCAATCCAAATCCTCCTTTACCTTGCTTGCATAATTGAGGTTCATCCAATATCGCTGCTGATGAAAGGGGGTGGCTCCTTTTCAAGCTCTATCTGGTGTTCACAAATAGAAGGTGGGATACCCTTCATGTTGTGATAGCTCCATGCGAACACATTTATATTTGCAAAAAACCACCTTAGCCCCCTTCAAGAATTCCCCATTAACTTCAACACTTATCTTCACTAATTGTGGAACCTCTAGGCCTCTTAAATGGATATGGATGTGTTATTTATCAAGGGTTAAATTCCATCCCAAAATGGTACGGCACTTGACTTGTTACCTAATGGGTTTTTCGTATACATCCACTAACCCTTCCTTGGTTGCATGGAAATGGGCAAAATATACCTCCATTTGGTCCTCATTATGGGAAGCTACCCCAACGAATTTTTGGGGTTGACTACATTTCCTTAGGGCTTCAACCTTATAACATTATGCCAAGTTGGGAATATTTCCCATGTTTAATTCGGCAATGGTTTCTAACTTTAAATGGGTTTTGAATATTTTGTTTTCTTCTTCATTAGTCAAGCCCACCATCCAATCATACATGTGAAGTGCTAAAGGTTGGTGGCATGGTTGGACTAAATAAACTATGTGGGTAAGGATTGCTACTGTCCTACTTGTAATGGATAATGAGAGTAAGTCCGTGTTCCAATAATGATGGACCTTAACTTGCCATAGCCACGACCTACCTAACAACATGGAATACTTGTCGTAGAATCCTTCCATCCTAAGTATTATTGCAATACTAAGGAAATTTAAGCCAAATAGTTGGATCGAGGTGTCCTTGAATATTCCCATGAATTGGACACATCATTGATTTGCCATCTTTACTTGGAAAGGTGAAGGTTGCATCCCGTGTAATCCTAATCGTATTCAAAGAGAATCCAAAATAATGTTTACTCTTGAACCCCCATCAATTAGGGTGTTTGTCACCTTATGGCATGCCACTTCAATAGTGATCATAAGCATCTAAGTGTCCATAGTGGTAGCCTAAAAAAATCCCATTTCTTCTCTACCTTGAAGTTCTTCCTCTGAAGGTAGAAGAGCGTGGTGAACTAAGTAGTTGCCTAATTCAAGGGCTAATTTTAATAATTGTCCCAATGACACAATCACCTTAATGTCTGGCCATTGTTGGCTATGGGCTCATATGGGCCTTACTTGGTGGTTAATTGCCTTCAAATTGTTAGGTAGGGAGTGAAAGCTTAATAATTAAGGTTGGGGAGGTTATAAGTTGTTGTGATCTACTCTTGACACCATTTACTGGGGCAACCAAGTGGTCCTCTTCAATGGGAGGCAGTTCTCCAAACAAACCTTTTAACCCAACATCACCCAAACCTAAAATGTCCAAGAATTCATCTTTTGGGGGTGGTAAGCCTTTTTCCTTGACATGGTTTTCCACCATGTCTCCTATCAGGTAGGGGGTCCCATCAACTTGGAAAGGGGTCATCACTTCTTCTCCTATCCTTTCTTGTAGTTGTTGATAGAAAGTCATCATCTCTAGGCCCAACTTTTGGTTTCCATGCCATCATGTAGGTATAATAGGAGGAATTCGAGGATGACCACTCTATGCCAGCACAAGTATTCCCTCCCCTACCCATAATTGACTTCTAGTGGTCATTACCATTGTTGGCTCCCTTGGGTCTCATCTTTCCCCCATGGGTTAATTTGAATGGTGACACAATTGGTGCCATGACCCTAAGTCTTGGGTTTGGGTTGAAGGGGATGCCCCCCTCCTTCAACCTTGGATAATTAGGGCACACATTTTTCATGTGGCCCAGTTGGTCACACGAAAAACATATAATCATGTTCGGGTTTAGTCTCTACCTACCAAAGGTCCCATGGATGGAGGGTAATTAAGTTGATAAAGGTGCAAGGTAATTCACTTGTTCAATTGGAAAGGGTGGTGGAAGGTTAACTATTGGTTAAACATGATAGGATGAGGTTTGGTTGGGGTAAGGAATAAGGTTGCTAAAAAAAGGTTGTTGGGCATAAACAGGGGGAGGTGGTATAATAGGTTATGATTGAACATACATTGGATTGGTGGGCAAACGTGGAGGCTGACCCCCTTATGGTTGTACCTAGTTCACCCTAGGAAAAAGTGCTTCTTCGAACTAACCTAATTTGGAATTATACCAACATGCTTTTATAATATGGTTAGACCTTTGGCATATGTGGCACTAGACTCACTTGATGTTGTTGCAATTGGCTAGTAAATGACCCTCCTGCTTGTAATACACACAATAGACTTGGTTTCGAAATGTGTCAAGTGCAAATATTCCATGGTAGTTCGAATCTTTTCCTCCAAGACCTTTTGTTCCTCCTAGAATCTTAGCTAAACTTCCACTAGCAATAACTTTTCCTCTTCCATTACCTTTTCTTCACCTATCTTGGCTTGTTCCCTATCTTTAGCCTTCTTTTTTTTCTTATCTTTCCAAGGTTTAATGTCTTCCTCTTATGAAGATATGGATGTGGATTAGGAAGAGGATGAGGGTGACTAACAGAAGTTCGCGTTAACAGGCGAAACACCTTATTAAAGTTCAAAATGGGTTGATGAATGCTGGCGTGGTTAGTGGTTTTTTCTACAATACTTGTGTTAAAATGTTTCAAATACTCATTCTCGAAAATCTTAGGAAAAAAACACAAAACCAACTCGTAGTTTCTTTCCTTACTAACTTTTCTCTTAACTCGCTTAACCAGCTATAACCTTAATCTAATCATACACCTTCCACCCTCAACATCAATTTCATACAATTAGCAAGTTCTTGCACACACACTCCTTACATTTTCAAGAACAAGGAATAATAAATTGTTTAAAGTTCCAATATTCCCAAATCTCATTCCTAATTATCTCTTAGTATTGGCCTCCTTTTGGTCCTCCATTGCCACACTTTTTAGTTCTACAACTATCAACACCTCCAAAAGCTCCTACCTTACACAAAAATAGTCACTTCACATACCCCTTTCCCCTTTTTAGATCTAGAAAAAATTTGAAAATCAACAACTAAATTTGAAATTCATTTATAGTTATAATGGATGTGACTAAAAATAGTCTAATTGCCTTAAACAAGTGTCATAAAAGAGTTAATCGCAAAAGACATGACATGGCCATGAAGTTGAAAATGTAGTCACAAACTTTACGATTAGGCCAAAATTTCTCATCCATTGCCATGGATGATACTCAGTATGACATGGAATTTCAATTTGCGACTACATTTGGGATAGTCACATGCTACCAAATGTGTTGTTAATGGGTGGTTAAGATTTAACCATGTGGTAATTTTAAAAGGCAATGGCCATAAAACATGTGGCAATTTTCCATTTGTCCAAAAAAGATATATTATAATTATAATAATTAAATATTATAATTAAAGGGTGAAAGCATGATAAAATATACAAAAAACGTTGTCGAAAAACTATCAAGCTATAAAAAAAAAGTAATTTTTCACGAAAACATATGAAAGTACATTCAAATTTTACTTAAATTTCATTTTGAAACTATTGAGCCCTCAATTGGGTTTATTGTAAATCAACTACAAAATTTCAAAAACTTTGGAATAATAAAAGTAAGGAATAAGTAGGTTTGAAATTGATTGGTCAATATGGTGTTCAAACCTACTTTTTCATTAGAAAATTTAATGAAATATACATGT
>Ga0116231_10001147_pt1 | contig 53033 bp, 51 predicted proteins | sample S1TSphgellanicum_2_FD_89695 | JGI IMG/M metagenome (GOLD analysis project Ga0116231, IMG submission 89695) | Host-associated microbial communities from peat moss isolated from Minnesota, USA - S1T2_Fd - Sphagnum magellanicum MG | ecosystem: Host-associated > Plants > Peat moss > Unclassified...
AAAAAAAAAAAAAAAGCAACATATGCCAATATATTGGGAAAAGAATGCAAATGGAATTTGAGAGGCGAATTCTGACACGAAAGAGGATGATGACAGATGTGAAATTCAAAAACCACAAATGAAAAATGATGAAGATAAAGAACATATCATAGATCCAATGGTGAACACGATTTTTATTTTTGATTTGCAAATGAGTAATAATTACAATAGTGCAAGATTTGGGATGCATCAATTTAAAGATGATATGTCAAGAGTATCAACTGAATCAACAACAATATTCGTTTGATTGTCAAAAGTATTCGCATAATCTTCATAATTGTGGGCATAATCAACATATAAATTGGTACAGTTAATAGATGTGTTCTCATAGTCAATTAATAAAATGGGCATAGTTAGCAAAAGGGGTACATGGCGAATGAAGCAAAGTCAATACAGATAATGTAGGGAGATTACGAATGTGGAGTAATTGAAAGATGAATTTTGCAATGTTCACTCATAATGATGATGTTAAGTGCTTCCATGTCATTGTACAAGGGACACATAAACTTGTAGTGATGGGTCGTATTAATTTCAAGGATCATGCATTAATTAAAAGATGGTGGGTAGATGAAAAAATGAATGTGATGGGCGGGATGTTTAAAGACGTGAAAAAATGGGGTAATCATCAAAAGCAGTTTGCATTTGTTGCTAGAAGTTGTGTGCATTTTCAAAGTTTTGGAGTTTACAATAGTATGAATGTAGAGAATGCAATTGAAAAACTATAACAAATAGCAAGGGAAAAGTAAGTGCAGAGGAGTGAGCATAGACAAAGGCAATAGGAGGAAGAGGAATTGTTGAAAAGAACATAAGTAGAAGAGGGGTTGAGAAGAGTAAAGAAAGAAGGAATGTTGAATATTTAGCCATTAGCTATAAGGTCATTGCCGCATTCATCATCATCATCTTCAAAATGTGTAGAAGGGAAGGCATATAATGTGAAGATACAATTTGTGCAAACGATAATTCAAAACATAGATATAATTGGAACATCTACAATTGAGTTTTTGCGTAGAAGTAAACAACGTTAGCATTGATGTGAAAGAAGACTAGGCTTCTAAAGTAGGGCTTGTTCCTTTGTTTATGATGGGGTGGGAAACATCAATGTTGGATGTAATTTTGGAATTTCCAAATTCATTCTTGATCAAAGGCACAAATATCTACTTTGGGCATAAGGATAAGGTGTATGTAATAAATAAAGAACCGATTGTAGATGTTTTTGGAGTGTGTGGGGAAGGGTGTGTAGAAGAATCGAAAGGACATGTCAGTATGTCATTAACAATTCAAACATTACAAAGTTGTAGATTTGCACCTACAAATTCTTCTGTAGATCAATGGAATGCAAAGAGTTTGGGTCTACCATACTCTGTCAGATATCCTACCATTATATTTATCATTTATCAGAGGGAGAAGGTACAATATTTTTGCAACAAAAATGTTATTACATTGGTGAGAGTAGACAAGGGTAGAAGGTCAATTGGGCATAGATTATATTCAATAGTCTATGTAGTGAGTTAAATAGGTGGTATAAGTATGTTATGGAAGATAAAGGGGATAAAAAATATATACCTATTAATCTGCCTTGTTATTAGCAAAAATCTTTTAGTATCCATTAGTGCATCAAAAGGACAATCCATAGAAACCATCAACCAAGGTTAAAAGAACTAGGGAGGAGATGCAAACTACACTAAAGAATAAAAAGAAAGCTACAACAAACTTTCCAAGAAGTGCTCTCAAGAGGAAGAACATAGTTGAGTAAGGAGGAGCCTTAGGCTCAAGAGTGAAAAGGGAACATGAAAGCACAAAAAATGATGAAGGGCAGAGTGGAACCATCTACAATACCAATAGTGCCACTAGTGGTATAAGCAATTAGATAGACTATAGTAGTACCATAGATGACATTTGCACATGAAAGACAGTTGAGGGAGTTGAAGGAGGAGATACCATAGATGACATCACCGCAAGAGAAACAATTGAAGGAGCAAAACCAAGGAGTTAAGAGGGAACATGACATAAGGTTTCTAGAGGGTGAGGAACATTTACACTTTGAAGGGGATGTATGTGAAGATTGGATGGAAACCACTACAAGTCCAAAACATTTTCAACGTTTACAACAACATTTGTAGCAACAACAACAACAAACATAGGAAGGTCTACATGCTATTGAACTGCAAATAGAAAGAGTGGCAACACGATTTGCTTTTGAAGAGTTTAGACCAGCACAGTTACAAGTACCACCTAATAGGCCAGAATTTGCAAAAGGATTCCCATTTGAATTTGAATTGGGGAGAAGAATGGTACAGGAGTTGGGATCATTTGCAGAAGTATTTGTAGATCCTACGACATAGACAAGTACACCAAACTTTATGGAAGAGGTAGTTGCAGAAGTAATGAAAGCATATAAGCTAACTAAGTTATTTTAAACCAGGGCAATTGTGAGTTTGAATATGGGGAATTTAAGTATAGCGGTAAACACATATTGGTTACGGGGGAGAAGGAAAAGGCAGTGTTACATGAGGAATTGGATAAGGAAAAAAAGTTATAGAAAGGGTATAAACATAATGTGGAAATTTGGAGGAAGAATTAGGAAGAGGTTGAACATAAAAATAAATTACTCATTAAGAAACTAAAGGATGAAAATGAAGAGCTCAAGGGCCGCACAACAGGACTGAAATCGCAGGATGAATTGCAGAATTTAAAGCAAAAGGCTAAAATTTGGGAAACCACCGAGAAGAAGTGGACATAAACATTATTTCTTCATAAGAAATAACATGAGGCATTGGATAGTCAGGTGAAAGCACTGACTAAAGAAAAGAAAAAAAAGGAGAATGTTGTGACAAATTTGGAAATAATAAATTTGTAAAATGTAATTTTGTTGTAGTCTTAGGAGCTTAGAAGAAAGACAACATAGGCAAAAACAGAACAATTAATGGAGGACAAGAAGGAGTATCAGAAAATTTTATAGCACCTGCAAAATAGTTGGAGGGGGCACATGAACTAAAGAAGAGTTTGGATCCAACTGGTATCAAAAAAAGACTGGAGGGTTATGAACAAATGTTGTAGTACTATACACTAATGAGGACGAAGAACAAGATGAAAGACTATGAGGTAAAATCTAAGGAATGGTGGGAGGTTGAAGTGGAATATTTTACAAAGGAGTTGGAGAAAAATATGGCTCAACATAGAGTTTATGGCTCAACATAGAGTTAATGAAAAAATTCTGAGGTACAAGTTGGAAGCTTATCAAAAGAATTTTCCAGATTTCATTTGTGGCAGTCCAACAAGTACATAATTGGGACAGGATGAAGAGACAAAAACAAGGCCTAGTGGGACAACTTGGGAAGAGGAAGTATAGATTAAGGAATCACAAGACCTCATAAGTGGAGTAGTTCATGAGGAGGAAGTATAGCCAGAAATACCACATGACCTTAGAAGAGGGGGTCAAGAAAAAAAAAGAACTAGAGGGAATTCAGAATAGGAAAAGGTGGAAGCTATTCCAGCACGAGAAGAAGAGATATCCAAGATATAACATCTGGACATAGAACCACAAACTGAATTAGTAGGGCAGGATATTGGAACTGCAAAACAAAATGTAGATAAAAACCATTAGTTTTTATGTAGATTGGGATTACAACATTGTGGTAGGGGAAACAAATGTTTAAAAGGATATAGAATATTGCCATTCTATTTTTGTCATTTTACAAAAATTTCGAGGACGAAATCCAAAGTACAAAGGGGGTAATGTTAAGTAAGCTAAGTATGTGATTCAAGATGAACAAGGTGGTTAGGATAAGGACTAATCAAGGAACTTTGTTAGTTTGAATTTTGAATTCTTGTTGTTTTGGATCACAATGATGTGACTTTAGGATGGTTCAAAAAGGGGGATAGTTCGGGAAAACAAAGGAGAGGAGAAGAAGATGAAACAAAGAGGTTTTTTTTTTTTTTTGGGAGAAAAATAGGAGAGATGGAGGTATTTACGATAGAAAAACACATATTATGTTTTGATATAGCACAAATTTTAAGTAGATAGAGGCAAGCTTCGGTAGAAAGTGATCATTTACTCTTGCCTACTAAGTGCTCTCCGAACCATACAAGATAATCCCCCATCATACGGCTCACTAACTCTCCTTTCCATTTCAATTTGCCCCATATGGTAGGAGACGGGCTTTATGGATTCCGACTTGTTGGATGCCCTTTCCACCCACTGATGTCTTAGTTAGATTACTAGTGGAACTAGATGTATCATCATATATAATGTATTGACACCAATATAATGTGAATATTGAAGGTGTAACAAAAAATCTATTTGCTAGGCTGTTTTATTTTATTAGGTTTTAAAGAGTAAAACCTGCCAAATCAAGCAAGTGCATAGAAAAAAAAATCTTTTTTTTTGGAGCCCAAGGACCAAGCTACGCTTTGCAATCCATCTACGATGAGTCATGAAAACACGAGTCCTCAAATAAAACACGAGATTGGTTTGGGCTTATAAGGAATTTCAAAAGGGGAAAGAAGGAAGTAAAGGTTGGCATGATGGAATGATAGATTGAGGGTCGGAAAAAAAAAAAAAAAACATAGAACAAAAAAATAATTTTTGTTGGCCGATCGACTTCTTCTTATCCCTTCGGCCTTGACTTGGGCCGGTCATAGTAGCAAATAGGCCTTAATGCATTAAACAAAGTAGTAAAAAAGAAAGTATGCCATTACATAGTATGTGCATACAAAAGCCCATCAAGTTATGCAATTATTACGGGCATTATGTACACAAGTGTGGGGTGATATACTTACTTATAGGGCCACTATGGCTAGAAAACCAATAAAAAATATAAACCTACTGCGGCTTGTGAAGAGAGTTGTGTTTTCGAGATTTATTGGAACAAGAATAAACATTTATGTTACAATTTTTAGCTTCATTTTATTTTAATCTTAGTGGCCTTATTTTGTGTCCTTTATTAGGAAGCATTATTCTTTCCGTTATCCTTGATTCAAGAATACGACTAATATGAGGTATTGGTTTGTGCACCTTTTTGATTATTTTTCTATATTCTTTCTTTTCTTGGATACAATTTAATAATTCTACAGCCAAATTTCAAATTGTGGAAACCATTTGATGGCTTCCTTATCCAAATATTCATTTTTATATAGGTATAGATGGTATCTTTTTATTTTTTATGGTTTTGACCACATTCTTAATTCCTATTTGCATTTTAGTAGGTCAATCTAGTATCAAGAGTTAGAAAAGAGAGTATATGATAACATTTTAAATTTGCGAATCTTTCATGATTGTTGTGTTTTGCATGTTGGATCTCTTATTATTTTATGTTTTCTTTGAAAGCGTTTTAATCCCTATGTTGTGCGAAGCTGAGCATCTGATATTCATGGCACAAAGCGCCACTTCTGTAGGAGCCTTGTGCAGTAAACCCTTTCGGGTAGATCATTGAATAGTCCCTGCAAAGCTTTCAGAGAAGGGTAGTCTTGTGTGTAAGCATAACATTTTGGTCGAACTCGTTGAATGACCTATTTGGGATTAGGGAGGGTATTCTAAGTGGGTACCTTGTAAAACTTCACCTCACCTACTTGAATATTGTATGAACATGCAAAAAAAGGGTGCTCCTAGGTAGAGAAAAATGTTGTTTTGGGACTTTTTCAACAAAACATGCGATTATGTTATAATTTGGATTGATGTTCTTAGTAATATAGATAAGCACAAACTTCTACAATGAATTTAAGTTCAGCTTTTGTGTGAATTTTCTATAGTACTAGATTATGATGAAATGAATTGTACTCTTGTTTTTGGAATTTTTTACAATGTATTTTGAAGTGGAGATTCTAGCTATATGTAATAACTATGAATATGATGTGGGAATGAATTGTAGTGTTAAGTTTGTTGAAACTTCAAATAGAATTAGTGAACATATGATTAAGAAATGCAAATATGTTGTTATAGTAGTGTGAAATATTCTGTAGGAATTTCAATTTCACTTCTACCAATTTGTCAACATCAAAATCAAGGAGGACAAATTTTGTTTCCACTATATCAAAAAAAAAAAAAAAACCGTTTCCTCCTTGCCCAAAATGAATAAACCCACCTTGTCCAGAGTAAATGTCATATGTTGAAATCCAATGGACTATAAGGGTTTGATTGTATTCCTTATGAATGACCACTAAACCTATTGCCTCTTAGCAAATAATCCCTTTTAGGATTGGGTCTGCATTGCCAACAACCTTTCTTCCTTTCTAAAGTAGTGAATTCCACCTCATTTCAACACCATAACCTTCGAACCTATTAAATCCTTTGGATGCACATATGCAATTGGGCATACAACTTACACATAAAATGTGTGGAAAACTAGTTAATACTCTCCATAAAAATAACAAATTCATCAAGTTCCATTTAAGTCCTTTCCACTGATAGATAATAAACATTTTGATGCACATGTTTGTAAAATCATTCACAAACTTTTGTTCATCTCCTCTTTTGAAGGTTCAATTATCACCTTCACCATAAAGACCTCCAAATTCAAATGTCAACTTATGTGCATAATAGTTAGCCACAGATTAACAGTTCCACACTAGGCATGCATGATTACACATGTTTATGCCAATTGCAAATCAAGTAGGCCAAAGAACCCTTAAGAAAAAAAACCCTTAATTTTTTAACAGCTTTAAGTAGGTTAGATGGGCATCCATTAATATCCATGTTGTGAAAGTAAAAAAGTAAGTTCAAATGGATATGCCATAAATTTTTGTTAATGGTTTTGGAAAAAAATGCTCATAGACAAGTAGCATAAATCAAACATGTACTAATGGATATGCATATATCTTTTTAAGTGTGGAAAAGTTTTACCTATTTGAAATTTAGGTCAATTTCAATATAATTGTGGGATGGCAATGTAATAAGGTCAAACATATTTTAGATAAAAAAATGTTAGCAAAAAAAGGAAACCCAACATTTTAAAAAAATAGAACAAACTAATGAGAAGATTGAACATTATTGATAATCACCTGCATGCTAATGACCATTAATAACAAAATGTATGTTAATGTCCTTAGTCATAGTGCTTGTATGCAAATATCACTTAACTGAAAAAAATGAGAGTTTATTGTGGACTATTAACGCAAGTTGCCATTAGATTCCAAGAAGCAACCATTTTGAATTTTTCAAAAAGGAAGTGCTTTATCCCCCAAAGTTTTATGTCCTAATAAATGGTCACATTTGAAAACTAAAGGGAAATGGATTCTCTTCAACAACTAATCATGAATACCTTTACCTAAGCTCTATTATAAATAAAAATACAACATATGAGATACTCTTCACAACAATGCCTACTTCACAATAATTTCACATGAATGAAATTGATAACATGGTGACACTAGAAGAAATATTGTAATATGCAATCATTCTTTTTGTGACTACATGCAACTATGTGTTAGTTGTGACTATATTTGATTTTTTTTGTAGGGGATTATCAATGTTCACACTTTATATGGTGAAATGCAACACTATTGCGATTACCATGTGACTATTGACATATTCATTTTCATTTGGACAATTTTTGTGATTGTTTTCATCCAAAAATAGGTTCATTTGTTCCATTAGTTGCACTTGGGATCAAAATTAGTCACAACCATATGCCGTATACGTAGCCCTTTGACATACACTAGGGTGTATTATAACTAAATTTGGGGTACATTTTTATAGTATATTATGGTTACATTAAGGGTATAATTAAAGAGTTTATTAGGAGTACATTATACATTAATTATGCATAGATTAATTATATATTGTGAACATATTAAAGGTTTTATCAATGTGGTTTTTGTGGTGAATTTTTGCCATTTGACAATATTATTTTTTAAAAAAAACCTTTTGTTTTGGTTTTGATATTCTCAACAACCTTCTCAACTTTCTTTGTCCTTGACATAACAAATCTATTGTGACACCTTTGTTCCATGACAAAATAAATATAATGATCACAATGTGAGATGCAATGGAATATGCCATTCATACCCATTACACCCAATTTTTTGAAAACTTCAATTGGAATTTCAAACATGTTACATGAAATTGAAATCGATTTTTATTTCAATTTTCAAAGTTTATATTTTGAAATAAAAAATTTATATTTTCATTTGAATATGAAAGTTCATGTCTCAAATTTGAAAAATGTTATTCCAATATAAAAAACTGATTTTCAATTATGTAAATTACTATATGAAATATTTGATTCTTAATGAATCTAAAATTTTAAATCTAAGTTCTGAAAACTAATATTTCATTTAAAAATTTGGTATTTGAATATGCAAATTGTTATTTGAATTTCAAATTCTAATTTTTGAATTAGAAATTGATATTTGCATCTGAAAATTGATATTTCAATTATGAAATTTTTTATTTGGATTCAAAATTTGTTAATTGAACCTGAAAATTCATATTTGAATTATGGAAATTATACTATTTAAATATAGAATTTGATATTTTAAATCTGAGAATTGTTATTAAAATATGAAAATTACTCCATATTTTGATTTTTAAATCAGAAGGGAAATATCAACTTTCAAACTCAAATAAAACTTTTCGAATTCAACTATTTTTTTTAATATTCAAATACACATTTTAGAATTCAAATAACAATATTTGAATTAAACTTAAAATTCTCAGAATTGATATATCAATTTTCAGATTCAAATAATGATTTTCAAAATTAAAATATCAAAATTGAAATAGAAATAAATAAGTTCAAAATTCAAATATCAAATTTGAAATTCAAATAATTATTTTGAATATTTAAATTACAATATTTAAGTTCAAGTAATGGTTTTCAGAATTTAAATATAACTTTCAGAATCAAATATCAACTCTTGGAATTGAAATATCACTTTTTAGTTGTCACCAACAATTTTCAGAATTAAAATATCGAATTGCATATTCAAATTAAAAAATTCGGGATTTAAATATCAATTTTCAGATTCAAATAAACATTTTCAGAAGTCAATTTTTTAAGAATTCAAATATCAGTTTTGAGATTTAAATATCATTTTTTGAATACCAAAAAAGAGAAGATTTCAAATATGAATTTTTGAATTGAAATAATAATTTTAAGATTTGAAATATCAATTTTGAGATTCAAATAAGAATTTTTAGAAGTGAAATATCAATTTTCCTTTTTAAAAAAGGATTGAAATATCACTTTTGAGTTGCAAATAATTTTTTTAAAAATCAAATATCATATTTCATATTCAAATAAAAAATTAGGATTAAAATATTAATTTCCAAAGTCATATAAAAATATGCAGAAATGAAATATGAAGTTTCATATTCAAATAACAATTTTCAAAGTTGAAATATCAATTTTCAGAATTAGAATTTTTCAAATTTCATATTCAAATTACAATTTTCAGATTTGATATACTAATTTTCAGAACTGAAATATCAAATTTGATCTTGAAACAATTTTGTTAGATTTTAAATATCATTTTTTACATTAAAATAAAAATTGATACTTAAAATAATTGTTATGTAGAAAAGTTATGTGAGGTGGGAGGATTAGCATATATAATTTACAACATGGAAAAAAAAACAAAAGATATGGGATAAAGTTTTTAATTGCAAATTAATATCCAACTAAATTGTGATTAAAAATTTATCCCATATCTTTTGTCCTCCATTTTAATCTTGTAAACTATATAAAGAGATGCATTCAGAAGATTGAAAACACACATTTGGGATGAACCTTTTTAAAAGGCTTAACTCTAAAATTTAAAAATAAATTATTTAACTATCTTCTTGCCTACTTCTTTACCTACCTAAATATTTAATTTAATATATTTTGGTAAAATTTTAATTATTACGCCATGTGGCAAATTGTTATTATGCCACATGTCACAATCTATAACCATCCAAAATGGATGATGCAAATATAACTTAATTTTTAAAAACTCAATAAAAATGTCACGTAGTAAGTTGGTATTGTGCCACGTGTTATGATCTAATGCCATCCAAATTGGATGACACGGATTTAATTTTTTCAAAATTCAATCATCATGCCATGTGGTCAAAGTCAAATTGGGCCATGTGGATAAATTTAAGACCATCAAATATGGATTATCGAGGTTATAAATTTGACTAAAAATGATTTATATATTATTAATTTTAGAATTTCAAAATGCATTACTTGTGCCACATGACAATAAGGGGTTGGTGACCATTTTAGTTGTAATTTTTGGCAAGTAGTCACAAGTTACATATGTATAGGCAACGAATGAAGACGTATTTGTTGATGATATGTCTCATCTATGGATTGTGATGACATAAGGAATGATGTCATGAAGCCCAAATTTCCACGAAAGTGGATCCTTTGTGGAAATCATTGGTGATGTAGATCGCATGACAAGTTGTCCATGCTCCAATCTACTCCACTACACTCCACTCATCTACCCTTGGGACACCTTGAAAAAAACTAATTATATTTTGTTTAAATTTATGATTTTTTTTCTCTTGCCCATTTGAGGGCATCAACACCATTTCCTTGTGGACATCACCTCCACCATAGTGGATGCACCACAACTTGATTAAAAGAAAAATTCAGGACATTAATGACAAAAATATGTTATGCACACATGATGTTTAATTGTTTCCATTTGTAAGGTCCTTGTTTAAACTTCATCAATTCCTAGAAAATTGTGGAGGTTAATTAAATATTTAGTTCAAACCAATTTGTTGGGGTTTTAAAATAGGACTGGCAAAATTAAGAAAACCTAATTTTGCATGCATTGCACATTTTTAACTTAATTATATCAACTTACAACAAACAATCAAGATTTTCTAAGTATACACCATCTTTTCACAATAGATAATGACGAAGATAATTATGCCCCCAAATTATGTTACATCCTAAACAAATGGAGCCCAAGCTTTTAATCAACAAATGATGTTGTGGTAGGTCATTAGTAATAATAAAAATGAAGTTAGGACCAAATATTTTGTTGTTTCAAATGGTTCCTATTGTTTTTGTAATCTAATTTAAGGTTTAGGCTTAGGGTTTAAGGTCAGGAAAAAAAAAGGAATGATACCAATTTGGATTATGATGTGTTGAAAAATCCTTGACATTCTTTTTGCTACATATACACACTCTTTAAATATGCTTTTGCAATATCTCCAGCACATGTTTACCTTGTCCACTTGTTTAATGGGTCCATGTAACTAGTCTTCATATCCTAGTTCAAAGAACTCACAACAAAATTGACAATTGTGAAGATAGAAATATAACATCAAAAGAGAGAACCAATCATGGCAAGTGACCATATACATACCATGGTGTATTCACATGTTTGAAAATCCAATGTACCTTTGTTATTGGATTATTATTGTTGCCAATGTAATTAGTATTATAACCACCAAAAAGGTAATTATTGCCAATGTAACAAGGCTGATGGCCAACCCCTTCATGAATTGCAAATAGAAATACAAGTTTTGTGGCTAATAACAATACATGATCCTTTTTTATAATGGCTAAGAAGTCATCAACTTTGATTATGAATGACATCTACAAATTAGATTATCATTTTGCTTCACAATTATAATCAAAATTCATTTCACAACTTAAAATTAAATTTAAGCCCAAAACATATAATCAAATTTCATTGCTTAATTTCCCTTCAGATTCTGGGAAAAAATTTAGAATAAGAGTCTAAACCACAACTTAGAATCAAGTTTTGCTTCAAATTAACTCTACACCACAACTTAAAGTCAAATTCTAGTTCACAATTTAGAATCAAATTATGCTTTAATTACTTCCTATGGCAAGAGGTATTGACACTCCCACAAATTTATTATTATTTTTGCATTAACCTCCTTGTAAACATCATCTAAGTTTGTCACACTTGGAAGGCACTTTTATTAATAGCACATGACAAGAATGCCATTGTCACCATTTGTTTGCCTTCCTTACAAAATAGTGGCAACCTAAGAGTTGCATTACTTCATGAATCTTTAGAGACCTCGGCAATGCCCTTTGCCATTGGCACTTTGGGGAAAGTTGGATGCAACATTGTGCATCTTGTCTTCACGTTCAAGGGAATTTGTACAACAAATTCCAAATTGTCCACCCATCAAACATTGATTTCTCCATAAAACCTCTCAATACAAGAACAATTCCATGTTATTTGAATCAAATCAAAATTCAAGTATAAAAAAGAAAGGAATTCATTACTTACGTTTTCAACTTGAGGTTTTAGGACTCCATTGCACTTCTTTTTGTTTTTACCTACACTTAGCAAGAGTGCAAAAGGAGCTTGAATCACCTTGCTATTGGGTGGTTTGAAGACGGCCTAAGGTAATTCTGGAATCTTCTGAAGGTCAAGCTTGAATGTAGTTTTGTTTGTTGCAAACCTACGTGTATTACCCCAGACCGAGGAGGAAGGGATTCTATTAGAATTTTTTCCCCTTTTCTTGGGCCAATAGTGTACCTTTTGACCGAGAAGGAGCTCTTAAATTTTTTTCACCCACCTCCAAGCTACAAGGATCATCTTCCTCTTCTTTTCCCTTTATCTCCACTAATGCACCATTGTTTTTGGCCTTCTTTTCACCTTGTAATCCTCTTGCCCTCTTTTTCCCCCTCACAATAACACAACTAGATGATTTGCTAAAATCATGGTCACTTTTGTCCGTGGGATTCAACAATTGGGTGTTTCCAAGCATTTTCGATCATAAAGGATGTTCTTTTGTAAGGCTATCCCCCTCCAACACCTAATCCACTATTTCTTGGTCTAAAGGTAATTTAATGGGAATGGTCTAAAGATAATTTAATGGGAATGGCCTTTAGTGTTGGGGGGAGGTGGAAGACAAAATAGTAAGCGTTGGCACAAATATATAACTATCTCCTTGAAAACAGGTGCTTGTGTAATGCTTGTTGGAGTTGCTAATATAAGGTTCATGGAACACTTTTTAAATACTAACTTTTGGTGTTGCCTACTTTGCAACATGGCCTTGATTTTTGCCATAGACTCCACCAAGGATTCCATTTTTGCCATCCCAGCCACCAAGGAATCGACCTTTGCTTTAATGATTGCTTTCTATTATGTATCTAGTGAAGGTTTTGACTCCATCTTCGCCTTTTTAATCGTAGGTTGTTACTTTGTGCTTTGTTGTTCACCACAACCAAACACACACCCATGTTAATCCATTCCATAATATCCCAACTATACAATATAATTACACCCAAGTCTATCTTATACCATTCAATCCTTTTGTTGCGTCCTTCTCTATTTGATTTACACTCATTAGCTCCACATCACTCCATTAGACTTACATTCACATTCACTTGATTCCATTCAAGTCCTTTCACTCTTATTTCATTAGGTTTACACCTCATTACACTCAAGTTCATCCACTCTCTATGGACATTAGACTTACACTCACCCAAACTTCATTACACTCAAGTTCATCCACTCCCAATGGACATTAGGCTTACTTTCACCCAAACCTCATTACACTCAAATTCATCCACTTTCAATAGACATTAGATTTACATTCACCCATACCTCATTACACTCAAGTTCATCCATTTTCATTGTACATTAGAGTTACATTCACATTCACTTAATTCCACTCAAGTCCTTTCACTCCATCTCATTCCAATCCTGATTTTCATTCTCACTTTGCTAATACACTTCAATCCTACCCATTTGATTTTAATTTAATTTTTTTTCATTTCAACTCCACTTTAACTACACCTATTTCATATTCATTCCATTTTAATCTAGGTGAGGTTTATTATATCCCTGTTCCATCGGATTTTTACATTGATTCCACCTAAGTTGGGACACTTGCTTACCTTAAGTGCTTTTTTGAAAACCTTGCCTTGGTTGTCTTTTGTGGATTTATGTGACTATTAATGGCTCCTATTGTTGAAGCTTATATCACATTATACAATGCATGTGTGGATTTCCATTATTAGCACAATGGTGGAAACAAATGCTTAATGGGGCATATATTATGTTTGTGGGTTTACATGTAACCTTATCTATGTCAAACATTGAATTCCATGAACAATCCCACAAATTATATAATCTAGCTATAACATTATTCTACCTTTAAAAACATGCTATAAATGAAAGACATATGCCCCATTTTCTAAAGATTATTAACCATCACTCAAACCTTTAGCATTCGCTTGTCTCACGTTCAACAAATGAAGTTTTCCAATATTTCACTAATGAACTCCATGCATGGATGGAGCAACCCTCTGGCCTAATTGCATCCCTTCCTACCCTTCAAAGTCAGCTCCATTTATGCCTTGTAAAATTGAGGTGTTATTGAAAGTATTTTTTCATAGTGCCAGGTTTCAATGGTGGGTCAATGATAAAAAACTTAGTAAGGTTAGCATGTATAACTTCCCATTGTTTTGATATGTGGTCTTTGAAATTACGGAATACATGTTCAAATGTGAGCATGCCATTTTTTGACCTTTTGCTATTAATATGTCTTGCCATTAATAATCTCTTTGGTGTCATCTATGGGGATTTTCACAAGTGCGGGTTGCCCAAAGGCCACAACTTGCTTCAATTCCTTTTACAATTTTCCATGGAATTTCCTTGATTGTATTTTTCGCACTTGAGTGGACACAAAACATTCCTATGGAAACCATGTGTGTAAATTAAGGTACTACAAGACATAAATCACCTGTGGTTAGTTTGGTGCAAGGTTGCCATTTGGGCTTAACATAATTGGACGAGTGCCACTTGGCCAATTTCCTTGGACATACCATGTACCTTTGGGTGGTGCTGCCTATAAACATGCCATGTAACACAAATCACACAAATTATTAAACAACATCATGGGTTCAACATGGTTTGAACTTAAAACACAAAAACATAATGTCTGTTATAACATTAATCAAATGCATATTATAAATTATAATGCAACTATAGTGATTTAAACAATTCAACAATGGTGGATCTTTCATTTGAGTATATTTATATTGATGGCTTGATGGGTAGAAGTATCAAATGTAGGACATCCATATGCTTGGATCAATGATGAACTTGACAATGGAATGTCAATTGAACCATGTTATTTTCCTCTATTCACTTTACACCCATGATGTTTTATGTTATTCGTTTTTCACCTATGTTGTTTTCCTTTTTTCACTCTTCACTCATGTTTTTTTCTTGTTTTTTACTACAAAATTGTTAAAATGTTTTAAGCAATGGCAATAATTAGTTTGAAGATGAATATTTAGGGTTTAAAAATGTAATAATTAAAAACCGGATTAAGCATAATGGAAAAAAAAAAACATGGATTATTGAAGCAAATGAAGAAAGAGTAGGATGATATTGAAAAATATAGGAAACATATGGGTAATTGGAAGAAATACAAAATGAACATGGAAACGTGAGTGAATGCAAAAATATTGGAATTGGCCACAAAGAATAAGGAGCTTAAAATGAACATGGTTGATGGGACAACTATGTAAAAGGAATATCAAAAATTGAAGAAGAAAAAAGAGGCTTTGAATGAGATAGAACATGTTATTAGAAGGCATTGATAGATTGTCAATATAAAACAAGGGATTAAAAAAAAAGAAGAATTATTGATTGTAGGAGCAAAAGATCATGAACCATATAATTGAAGAAATGTCTATACACATTGCACAATTGAAAAATATGGTTGTAGGAAAGGAGTCTTGTTGACAGAAAGTAGAGGAGGAGTATGAACATTCTGGAAAAAAATGCTCAAAACCGAAACAAGATTGAATGATTTATTAAAGAAGAATAAGGATTTGGATTTAAATATGTCATTTTGTAAACATGACTAATATATTATTAAATTTTAAAAATTGATAAAATAATTAATGTTTTAATTTAAATTTATTTTTCATGGATACATTTATGAATGAATAAATAAATATTTTTTTGAAAAAATTGAAACTTTGCCACGGGAATGTTCAATTTTTTTAACAATATTATTAAATAAATAAAAAAGTATAAAATTATAAATCATTCATGTTTCATTTTGATTTTGAATTTAAAATCTAAACATATATTTCTTTTGATGTAATTAGTATAATATTATTGTAATGCTTAATATTTTATCATTTGATAATGATATAATTGAAAATAATGAAAATGAAGTTCTTTGTTCTCCTTTGTTATTGAAAAAAAAAGGTTAAAGGTAATGTTCATAAGCATGTGTTTATGTTTTATTTTTTCAATGTTGATTTGAAATCAATAATTCTGCTATTGATGTTCATGTTATAATCAAATGCAAAAAAAAAAGACATGGAGAATGATATCCTTGTGAAACATGTTTGTCACTTAGTGTAACACATTAAAAATTTAATTTTTTGTTATAAATATAAATAAATAAATAAATATATAATTGAATAGACACATCAAAGATTTGTATAAAATTGATAATTTTTTGTTTTTCATTCTTTTCTTAAAAACATGAACTTGCATTACATTTACATAATAAATGACAAAATAAACTCACTAGCGGTGTGATATTAAATTAAATGAATGGGATTGAAGCACCACATTTAAAGGTTTGTTCACTTGCAAAAGTTTAAATGTTTAAAAACATGTTGCAAATTAATTACTTTCATATTTTTATTAACAATATTTAAAAAGCTTTTTGAGCTTTTGATGAATAATAAAAAGTGAAAGAATAATGTACAAAGATTAATGTCAATGAAATTGTAATAGATATGAAAATTTGGAAGATTCATTTACAAGTTGAAAGGATGTAACATGCATCTTGGCATTTAATAATTTGTCACACAACTTATGATTGATTTGTTAATAGGAATTTAAAATCAAAATTCATTAATTTGAGTAAAATCAACATATAATTTCTTGAGTGTGTAACAAATTACACATTATGATAAAATCAATAATTTATTATAAAAAATTTGAACTTGTTTCATATAAAAATAATTACATTTGAATACACGATTATATAATCAATTCAAATTCATTGTTTTTGCCATAATTATTTTTCATAACAGTAATCACAAAAAAATTATTATCATGAAAAAAATTATTCTAACTATTGAACTTACATTATTTTGTGAATGTCATTGTGTTTTAAAACTAATGATTGGGCTTTGCAGATGAAGGATGTAGCAAATATATAAATTAGTAGAAAAAGATGCTGCGCCCCGTGGCCTGATTTGTTTTACCGCTTAAAGCACATTTTCCATCAATAGGTACTCCTAACGCATCAACCCCATGACCTAGCAAGGCCTTTCCTACATGAACATCCACAATAGATCCAGTGTGTTTGACAATATCTCCTTCTTTGATGGCGGTATCACTACCAAATATAACAATTCCTACATTTTCATTTTCTAAATTTAAAGCCATTCCTTTCACACCGCTAGTAAATACAACCATTTCCCCAACTTGAATTTTGTTTAATCCATAAACACGTGCAATTCCATCTCCAACTGAGATCACTTGAACGATCTCATCTATTGGCAATTTAGTGTAATAATTGGTAATTTTTTGTTCTAATAATGTAGATAATTCCACTCCACCCAATTTATTTCCAGTCAATTTGTTCGTAAAATAATCAAACCTTCTACCAATAAATTAAATAATTCCACAATCTGAATCTTCAAATTGTGCCCAATTTATCATTGAAGATGATAAATTGGGATGGGGAGGGGGGAAGGGATTTGACCAAGTTTCTTAAAGCCAATAAAGTAAAGAGGGAAGAAAAGATATGAAAAATAAATAATTTTTAAGGGCGTAGCCAAAATATTTGGGGGGATCGGCACATTTTCTTTATTTTCTTTTCCTTACTTTTTCCCTCTTCATTAAGCCAATAAAGTAGCAAAAGCCTTATTCTCACTCCCATCACCCGAACGTAGTGTCTTCGCGTAGCGTCTTCACAAAATGTCAACACTCCTGTTGTTTTAACTTGAAAAGACTGAGTTTGGTTTGAACAAGCAAAGCAAATTATTTGGCATGCCATAAAATTAAGCTAAGCATGCAATTACTATATTACGAAATTGCATATTTACAAGATGGTTGTAAGTAATTTTTGCTTACTTTTTATTTGATTTGTCACTACATGACATTTGTTCCCAAGGACTAGCAAAATCAAAATAGTGAAATTCTTAAGTCATCTCTATAGGTTCAGAAACCACACGTTTCTCTGAATCATCATAAAGGAAAGTCTTTTTGTAATGGATGACCTTCAAAACCGTAATTTGTTAATATACGGTGTATAAATCGGGGTGGTTGGAAAAATAAACACCAACCATATCCCACACTTTTCGCTCCCACTAGCTAGTTGATGGAAATATATTGATTATTGAACAAATTGGAATCATTTCGTCTACACTGCTTTGTACATGAATACGTGAGTTATACTGAATACATAGAGTTAAAAATTCCATCGCAAAGCTGTAGTTTTCCTATGCTCTCTTATGATATAATAAAGTGTTTTTCGAATCGTGCAAGATGGTTACCCATCATACGGCTCTTCAACTCAAGTTTACCTAAGGTTGTTTATAATCATATGCTTTTAATTGTGTGCTTTTCTATGACAGTTCTGATGGCGGGGGGGGGGGGTTTAGGTGTATTAAAATACATTATTTTCACAAAACGTATATAGTAAAAACAATTGATAATGCTAGTAACAACTCTTATTAAAGCTAGTAAGTAAGCCCCACAACCTAAAGTAGCAAAAAACAAATAAAATTTGTTACAAAATCCGGCTAATGAGGGTATTCCTACATATGAAAACATAATAATAAACAAGGTAATAACTAAAATAGGATTGGTTTTGGTTAAAGCTCAACGGATCAAAGGTACGTTGGGGATAATAGGCTGATGACACCCAAGAACTTTTATTGATGGAGTCGTTTGACATGCTTTATGTCAAAGCATTGTTCTCAACAAAATATATGTTTTACGTAAACAAAGGGACACTTTGGTAAATACTCAGGAAAACTACCTTTCTTAGATGATGCATCCCTATTTAATCAGATCTACAGGTAGCACATAATCAAAATAACCCCAAGCAAGTTGACTTAGCGCCCTAGTTCAATAGAAGCTAGACCTATGGCTAACCCAACATCAATAACAGACGCAATAGAAAGTAAGGGGTTCATGGTAATCTCCTCTAACTAGGATTGAGGAAAGGCTAGTAATATAAAAACCTAATTTCCATTGTTTATTAATATTTTTGTGATTCATAACAATTTAAACTATGCAAAAAACACATATTAAAATAACTTAACTTAACTTATTGATAGATAAATTAAACATGTTCAAGTAGGTTATAAGTGTGAATATTGGAATTTGTATTTTTCATTTAAAGTTCAAATTTGTTTTTTACCATTGCACCACTTTTTCATTAAGTGATAAAGTTTATCATTACATTATTATGAACATTTTTTATTATCTTACATAGTAATTTAATTTTTTTACCTTAATTTTCTACCTAGCCTAAGTTATCAAACTATTATAAGCACATCTACTTATGTGGAATATAAATTTTAAAAATGAAAAAAATGTATATAATTTTTTTTTAAAGCTTTGAAAATAGTTTTTAAATTTAAATTCATATTAGTGCATAGATAGATTATTCAAATTCAAATATGACACACAACACATACATCATTCACACATCACACACAAATATGAAAAGTTACATTTGCTTCAGTAATATTCATTCATGAACTTAAAATTTAAGTTTTATATGAGTTATATTCAAAAGAGAGTTGATCACTATTTGCTTGAAGACTTCACCTTATGATAGTCAGTCACCAATTTTTTTATTATAAATGCCTTAACAATCAAGACACCATATGAGTTTGTTCCATCATATGTTCCTTATGCACAAAAGTGTATTACAAGCCTTAACAAGAAAATGAATAATATGAAAAAATGACCTTTTGGAACATAATCTATGTCAAACCTTGGTAACTCAAAAGATGTTTTAGATTCAAACCCATTAATTTGCAAGTGAAACTTGGTGATTTGGTTGATTATTGTGCTTAATTTTTTAAAAAAAGAAATGAATAAAAGATTAAAACTTCAACAATTTCCTAAATATTTGAAAAAAATATTGGATGAAATATCCACCCCATTAATTTACATAATATTAAACATCATCAACTTCAAGTCAATATTGTTATTTCCCAAACCTACCTTTAAGAACTACCATCCTTTTATGGATGAATCATTAAATTATTTAAAATTTATTTTTTAAAGATTTAATCAGTCCAAGCAATTTACTTTTCCTCATGCTAAACTCAAAATAGTTACTAAATCATTGATGAGTTGAAATACTTAATTAAAAGATTTTAAAATGTAAAGCATAGTTATTTTTCTCACGAGTCCATATTTTTACAAAGTTCCCATGATACCAAATTGACGTAACTAATCCTATTTACAAATTCCATTTGTATTACCGCATTTTGACCTTAAAGGTTCACGGAGTGTGGTAGAACTCACCTAATAATTATAATTATTTGTAATTAGTTGTGAACCAAACAACAATACACCAAAAAAAGAAAACACCATTTTCTAGAAAGTAGAGTAATTTCACAAAACGAATCCCATTAGCATAATCTTCAAAGCCAATCATGAATACTTTCCACAAACACTAAATCAATCCATTCCACTCTCAATAAGAATTAAGTGTTCCATGGCGATTCAAAGAAAAATTCAAAATTTAATGAATGACATTGAACATGTGGATTTGAAAAGAGACAAAGGTAGTCAACACATGAGTATTTTGTTTTCTTCCCATGATGCCCATTGGGTATCATGAGAACTTTATAGAAAAGCATTGGCACAAGCATTGGCACAAGTCTTTACGCTTAGTAAAGCCCATGGCCGTGGGCTATACTGGATTTGGGCCCACACTTGGCCCTTATTCCAGTAAAACTATTGAGTCTTGAACCAGGTACACACCTCATGAAGGTTTGAGCATTGTGCCTCCACAATAAGTCTCCAAGTGTGGCAATTGCACTTCAAAGTCATGGATCGTAACCTCTGCAAATCTCAAAGACTATTCTTGAGAGCTGTTTGCTATGGTGCAAGCTTCATATCAATCCCATCTTGCATTTTCCCTAGCATCATCTGTTTAACTGGACACTTCGCTGCATTTGCCACCACCAAGCAAGTCTCAAACGTATGACTTTGTTCTAATTGTTCTCAAACATGCCTATTGACAAAGTCTAGGTGTAGATGTATGTATGGAACTATCTTTCAGTGTGTGCAAAAAGCACCCACAATGAGATATCCACAATATCATAACCTTTGGTATCACCTTGTGCATACAGGTGTCCACTATGCTCAAACATCTCATACTCTTGCAATGAGAACTTAATTCTTTATTTCATCTCCATCTTTCTGATAAAACTGTGCCACATAAAGCAATGCCCAAAACATATACATGTAAATGTGACATAGTAAACAAGTTGAATAAGCCGAGTACCTGACACTTGTAATAACCTCTCCTTTTGTTGTGATGTTAGGTTGCCTTCCAGTTTAAGGGTCATTTGAAGCCCATCAGGTACTGAACCAGCTGCACACCAATCTGGACCTTCAAAACAAACTCTATACAAAACTGCTTACAAAAGAAACTTCTGATTGAGTTTTTGATAAGTTTGTTTCATACAAGAGCATACCAATTGGGGACCTATGAAACCTTCACAACTAATTAATTTGAACATCTTCTTGTTGTTCTTCTTTCATTCCAAATCACAGTTTTCAATCTTCTACTTAGTCCAAAGCAAGACAGTAGAGACTGAACTCCAATAGTCTTGATCAAATTTCAAGGGGATGTATAAATCTGTAAGTGCCATCCAGCAGAACAATTGGTGCAAGATGAGTTCTGGAGTTGAAGATGTGTCATTGAAGGCTCAAATTACAGGCATCATCACTTCAGAGATGGAACAAAGTCTTACAGCCCTTCCCAAGCTCCTGCACTTCTACTTGGACATGGTGCAGTGGCCACTTCATTCTGTCTGCAAACTGCTCAAAAACAAATTCTCTTGTGTATGAGAAGCTGATGAAAATCATATATCTTGATTGGTACCTATGAGAAACTGTCAAAAACAATATGGAGGAAAAAAAAAGCTTACTGCTGAGTTCAGAGCTCTTCTATTGCAATGATGGCTTCTGTTGCAAAGCTAGTGCAAATCACTCACTCACTCACCAGACGGATTGTCATTGATGTGCACAAAGCAAGTCCAGCCAGTGCATAATCCTTTGGCCTGGGGTGCACAGCACCAAGAAGGAGACCAATAAATAAGCCTCCCAGAAAACAAGGTTTAGGTTTTGGCTCAAGCTCTTCTGCTAGAGCATCAATAACAACACATGACTGGACTGAAGAAGAAGAAGAAGAAGACCAGATCAAGTCAGCAAGAAGACCTGCAAATCCTGCGAAGAGAAGGGATTGGCAACAAGATTTTGTTTCTTACTCGGGTGCAGTTCCGCCAGCACTCCAAGCTTCACCAAGATCACCTCTGAAAGAATGAGAGCCGGATGTGACGACGTTCTTGTAGCGCTCTCCACTCTGCCATGCCAGAGAAGAGATAGTCTTCTCCTCAAAAAAAACTCATCACAACAATCACGGCTACCACGATTCAGGATCAATGGCAAACCTGAAGAATGCTGAGCCATGACACAATTGCTAGACCGGCGAGACGATCTTCTACTCTGCCAAAGATCATTGCAAAATCCAGGCGCAAAATCGGGAAAAAGTGGGGAGGAGGAGGAAGAAGCGTACGGGGTCTTCAGATGCCACTACGGTATGGAGAGCACTGTAGACGCAGCAGGATGATGGCAGCTTGGTCATGAGACGCCGCGGTGTTGTTGTGCGTTGCAGTGGTGCGCCTGCTGCTGCAGTGTGCAGACCACCGCAACGCAACAATACTGCTGCAGCCATGGCAAAACGCGTCGTGTTTCACCGTTCTCTCTACCAGGTTTTGCACCAGACAGATTTCACCTAATCCTCTTGCATCACCTAATCCTCAACATGAAGAAATATGCAAGTAAAGAAGATACTCAAATGTTTGCAGCTGCAGAGGAGAGACAAAAGATTGATGGAAAGTAAAGCAGATGCTCAATATTTGCAGTTGCAGAAAAGAGACAAAAGAATGATGCAAGTAAAATAAAGAAGATACTCAATGTTTGCAGTTGCAGAGGAGAAACAAAAGAATGATGCAAGTGAAGTAAAGAAGATGCTCAATGTTTGCGGTTGCAGGGGACAGAGAAAGACTGATTCAAGTGAAAGAAGAGGCTCAATGTTTGCAGATGTGGATGAGAGACAAAGAATGATGGAAGTGAAGAAGATGCTCAATGGTCAAAGCAGGAGAGATGCACATCACCTTTTGTCAGTTGAGTATCTTCTTTACTTGCATATTTCTTCATGTCTCTACACCTACCGACATGGGCAATCTCATCTGATGTCTTGCTGGGATGTTAGAAGGATTCAAAGGATACAGCAAAGTACAATTCAATGGATCTCTATGAAACTCCAGAAACCACTGAGAGTAAGGTCTTCAAATATTTCCTTGTGAGATCAACAAAAACTGTCTCAGGGAACTATACATTGCTGTATCTCAAGGTTTCTGGTCTCCCTGAATATGATGCCATCATCACAGCATTGACTCTTTGCTCCCACTGAGCAGTATCCCACAAATTCCTATGTAGTCTATGATGCTCTGCTGTCCATTGACATCTATGTAAAACTCTTTGAAAGCAAATTTTTTGAAGAAATGCAGATGCAATTTGTGCTAGCTTTGCTCCCAGGCCACGTCCATGCTCTGAGCATTTTTCTTTCGTGTCTTCTTGTTCTTGGCACCAGGTTTCTGATTAGACATCTGCTTTGTGTTTGGTTGCAGAGGAGGAGGTGGGGAGGGAAGAGTGTTGGAAAGATGCTGCTGAATGGCAGCAAAGGGATTGGACTTGAACTGAGGATGTGCCAGAACTGCTGCCAGTTGCTTCGTCTCCTGTACACTACAAAAACAAAACCAAGAATTTAAGGCTGAGAATCTGCAAGAGAGTTGATGGAATGAAATGGTGCTCATAGTTGCTACTGTCTGGTATGGCCATCAAAACTGCAGCAGCTGAGCTAACTGAGCAAAAAGATCATGCAACAGCACTCTCTACCAAGGGACCCCACACCATTATAAAAGTATGCAGACAGCAGATATGTCAATCTCACAAATTCTATCATCAACAACTCATGTGGGTAGCTTGTAGAAATTGTAAGTGGTCAGGAAGAGTATCATCATTAACATTTTGTTTCAACTGAATAGCCACCCATGCAAACTAGTTCCATTTGTCTTCATTGCATTCTGACCTAGTCTTGGATTATCAAGAAGATACATTAGAAAGTGATGTATATCAGGCAATGGCAGTTACACTATCTTTTGTCGAGCTTTGCTTCGCAATATTTTTGTTGTTGGCTTCGCCTCTGCAGCAGCTGTTGGAATGTAGATGGAGGGTAGAAACTCAGCCAATGAAGAGAGGTCATTGAGTGTTTTTCCAGCTGCAGTCTGACTTCTGCGCCTTTTCTGGAGAACCCCAAGCACATCAAGCCTACCCAAAGTAAATACACTTTCTTATCAAAGCTCTTCAGATATGCACATACTGCAGTCTCCAGAGTGAAACCAGTTGACATCAGGAGGTTTGACAGTTTCTCAAAGAGAAGGGACAAGAACCCAGGTGACAATTGCTGCAAGCCATCAGAAAGTGCCAAATGCAAGCAACCTGATGCTGGGGACACAACACAACAGACACAATTGGGGAGAAGAAGACAATGATAAACCTTTGCTATTTTTTTGGTAGCAGACAGGACCCGTTGTGTTTCTTGCAACTCTGTACATGGTGGCAAAGAGGCAAAGTCAGTTGGAAACCAAAAGCAGTCCTGAGTAGACAAGCTTCCTGTGATCAGAAAGGAGCTTAGGAAAGCAAACCGCAGGACCAGCAGAAACCAAAACCTTTGCTTCCAATTTCCTTGCATATGCTGTGGATGCGTGTGTCTTGCAGGTGGATAACAAAGCATCAGCCCTCACAATGCAGCAGCAAGCAAGCTTGTTTGCCAACTCAGTAAAAGACAGATGGTGCAGCCAACTAAGAAACCAACCAGACACATGATTCAATGATCCTATCAGCAGGATATAATTTCAAGGAGGATCCACTTGCAACAGCATTGATACTACAGACCTTATCAAGCCTGACAACCAAAAAGCTTCCAGAGAGTTTCAAGGGTTTAAGAAACAAAACTTGAAAGAAACCGCAACTGCTTTGCCATTTTCCTCTTCAGGCTTGCACGCTCAGTGGATATCAAATCCTTGCCATCCCACTCACTGTAGCACTACAGAAGTGTTAGAGATCCCTCTCTGATATTTGGCAGCCTGTGCAGAGATGGACAGTTATGAGGAGTTTCATCAGGCTGCCACAAAAAACATAGAAAAACAAAAGGAAACTGTAATCCAAAATTCTCATGCTTCCTGGAGGTATAGTATCAAAGGCAACAGTTGGAGAATTCTTGCAGATGACTATTGTTGCAAATCTTGCAGAGGATTTTGTTTTTGCTTCTAATGATCCTACTTCCAGCAAAGGACTTTGCACAGAAACTGGGGACCCTGCTACAAAGGATACTCACCTGCCTGTATCTGCAGCCATGATGGACTCTTCATCTTCCTGCCAATTTTGTAAGCTCCCAAAAGGGTTTAGAAAGCCAGCACAAAGTCCATCACCATGGGAAAGTCAAGAAGACAACTCCAAACTCCAAACTACCTACACTTTGTTTGACAGCCAACAAGCAAACAAGCAAGCAAGCAAGCACCTTCTCTTCTACAGACAAAACACAAGTGCCATGAGCGAGAATGCACAATAATGCAAACAAAGTTGTTTCTGCTGTAAACCTTGTTTCTGGTCTTCTTCCCCTCCTGCTTCTTGGAAGCCTTCTCCCGCACCTTCTGACGCGATGTCTTCTTCTTCACCTGCACTTCCCCCACACACAACCTCAATGAGCAACTTAAGCAACATACCAAAACTGCAGGAAGAATAGAGGAGCTGAAGAACACAACACTCCAAATCCTTGCAGAATAGAAAACTCCAAAGCACCAGGACGATGGCACTCCTTCCAGCAGCAGAAGCTCAGAAACACAACAAACTTTACCATGTTGGAGGTCGAGTTTGCAGGCCCCGAGAATTTTCAGCTTTCTTTTCTTAAAAAGTAGTAACCAAAGGCGAGCAGATGACAGAGATCATCACGCCATCGCCAAGTTGCCTCGAGAACCTCCTTCACACCGAAGAAGAAAAGAAGAAGAAGAAGAAGAAGAAGAGGAAGAAGATCAGCGTCTCTCTCAAAGCTCAAAGCCCTAACCCTAATTCTCGTGCACGATGAGACGTCGATGAGCTTGAGTGGTGTAAGCCCAATTGTAATGCCATCAGAAGCGTTGTTGCGGGATTCACTATTTACGATCGCCCTAGATCTGGGCCCCGGTGAATCCTGTGTGTAGGGAAGGAGTGGCAACTGGAGGAGCTACGTGCCACGAGAATCGGCGCCGCACGAGAACAACAGCGTCGAAGGAGGGAGGGGGAGCTTGACATTTTTTCTGTGGGGTTTTGTACTTCGGTTGTTGGTGCTTTTGGTCCACTGTGCGGTGGTGGTGGTGCAATTGCTGCTTTGCGAGCAAGAGTTGTTGTTGTGGTGCGAGTGACGGTGTTGTGAGAAGAGGGGATGATGTCGAGGGACGAGATGCGCCATGCGTTTGCGGGCAATCCGATCATCCCAGGAAAGCGCGATAAGCTTGCGACAGAAGCGTTGCCGTCGCTCCTGCACAACCCCCAAGAGGTGGAGCGGGTGAAGGTTTTGCCGTTGTGTGACGGTAAGCCTCTGGTGGCGGCTTCTTCTTCTTCCTCCATATCTTCTCCGTCATGTGATGGACCTGCTGCTGCATGTGTGTGGCGACTCGCTTGGCAAGCGCTGGAGGATTTCGGTGAAAGGATTCCGCTCTCTGTCACTTCTTCTTCTTCTTCCTCCGGCGAGAACCCTCCTCAGATGTATGATCAGCTGGTGTATCTGGGGGAGAAAGAGCGAGTGGCGTACTTTGCTATAGACGTGCCGGCTTATCCTGCGCAGAACGCTGAGGGAAGAAGACCCGGAGTCGATGGAAAGCAGCTCAGGAGCTTGGCATCTATGTTTGCCTCGCCTTCTGACGACGAGAGAGTCGCGTTCGTGGATGCCAGGACGCTCATGCAAGCAGCGAATTGGTCAGATGAAGAGGCCATGTCAGAGCTCTCCATAGCCGGCCATGTGTGTGAGCACCCTCCCACATCATCTCAGTTCCTTCTCTCGCTCTTTCTAGCTTCTTCAATACAGGGATGCATGCGTGCAGAAGAGAATCAAATTACACTTGCTGAGAAATACGTAGCAGCAAGCAAGAATGAGGCGAAGAGTTTTATTCTTTTTCAGGAGATTAGTGTGATCCAGGGATGCATGCAAAAGGAAAATCATGTTCATGTTTCTGACTGAGAGAGACACACCTAGCCGAAGGCAGCAAGAATGAGGGCCAAGAGTTTTGCAAGAATTTTTTCCTTCTTCAGGAGATAGTGATGATGATGATGGAGGTGGTGGTTCTTCTTCTTCTTCTCTGTTTGGTTCTTTGATGGCGGCAGGCCAGGGTTATGCTTGGGTGGCATAAGGAGGCGCTGTATTGTGGACGATGTGGTAGTAAGACTTTGTCTTATTTGTCTGGGCAGCGGCGAGTGTGTTCAAAGTGTAACAACAAGCTGTACCCACGAATAGATCCTGTGAGAATTCTTTCTCTCTCTCAACAAGGGCAGTTCTTTCTTCTTGCTGCTGCATGCATGCTAGTGTTTGGATTTGAGATGGAGTGGAACTCTAGTTGTAGAGGTTTTTTTGTTAGCTTGGTTTTTTTGCATCAAGTGTCAGTCAGTCTCTGGAGAAGAAAGTGTTCCAACTCCAACATGTATTGATGTGAGGAGAGGCAGGTCTGCAGGTGGTTATAATGCTGGTGATTGATAAGGAGCGGGACTGTGTCATTTTGGGCCGACAATCACGCTTTGTGGCACGAATGTGGAGCTGTCTAGCAGGCTTCATGGAGGTCGGTCTGTCATTCCTGCTGGTGCCTTGGCCATTTCATTTGAGCCTTTTCCTGATGTTTTAGGATTTTCTATTGTATTCTTAAGGATTTGTTTTCTCAATCCAATCCTGTAGATTTCTATGTCTGGGTGCCATGGAGGGAACACAACATTCTGTAAAGTTTTCCCACAAAATCCACTCTGGTGTAAATCTGGGTTAAAGATCAATTGGAAATCTTGTGTTGTTTATATTTGAAATCTCAGCCTGGGGAGAGTTTGGAGGAGGCAGTTCGGCGCGAAACCAGAGAGGAAGTGGGTATTGAACTTGGTGACATTGTGTACCACAGTTCTCAACCTTGGCCTGGTAAATGTTCACCTTTCCGGTGACATAATATGAATAAACCATTTAGCTTTTACTTCCAAGGTCCAAATTTCTTCTCCCGGGTGGAGAAGAGTTTGTTCAAGTTGGACATGACTTCTGGCGTGCCTGTCATTTCCTGTGACTTGTTGGGTCCTTTGATAGATGGGTAGTTTTTAGGCATTGTAGAGATTGCCTGTCAGGTGTCAATGTTTCTACATATGATGGTTGATTTCTTCATTTATCACCTTGATTCTGCAGTTGGTCCCAGCAGCATGCCGTGTAACTTGATGGTTGGATTCTTCGCATTTGCCACAAGTTTTGACATTCATGTTGACCATAAGGAGCTTGAAGGTATGGAGACATTTGGTTCCCACTTTTCCAAACCCACTTTTTGAAACTGCCTTGAAGTGTACATGGGATTGGATTGTAGTGAGTTGTTATGAAACTGCAGGGATATTTGTGTGGGACTGATGTGTATTTGTTGTCTTGACAGATGCGCAATGGCATTCCCGTGAACAAGTGCAGAGGTATCTGAGATCTAGTGATTATGAAAAGGGCACACTGGATGCAGCTTCAAAAATAAGATATGCTTGTTTTGGAGATGAAAGAGTTGAGGCCCAAAAAGGGACAATAGAAGAGAAAACTGAATTGAGCACACCTACTGTGCCTGGACCCTATGCAATTGCCCACCATTTGATTGCCACATGGGCCAACGAGGGTGCAGCACATCTCATTTCTAAGGTTTAGGCATTCAAGCTTTCAAAGATCATTGCTCCCTGCAAGCTACTGTGTGGTGCTATTTATGTTAAGCCACATTACTAATAAGAAGCTTCATACAGATGGCAAAGATATTGTTGTAAGTGGTAACAGTGGGTACAAAACACCTGTTGAATTTCCATAGCAATTTGAACAACTGGTAAATCTTACCAGTTGCTATTTCTGGTTCAGAGTACTGATGATTACTGTGGTGTTTGTGTAGAGATGCTTGATGTCAGCGGTGGATCTCCCAATTTAAACTTTAAAGGTCCCATACAGATTATGATCCTGCTAAAAAATGTTGGGTGTTCTGCTGGAGGACTCATCATTACATGGACTATCCTTGCTGCAAAGAGATGTAGTTATGCATTACAGCTCCATATCTGTTTTAGGTTTCCTTACTCCTTTTTTATTTTAGTTTGGCCTGATCACCTCTTTTACTCCTAGCTTAAGAGAGGAGTCTCATAAGTTTCCAAACAAAAATGGGAACAGTTTTTCCAAACCTCCTGGTTGTTTTGAACTCCAGGTTTATTTGTTTTTCCTCAATCTGTCAATAGAATTTTTGTCAAAGAATTTACTGGAGTAGGTGCTCTAGATGGGGGATGTCATTGCACTAGTTCTTTGTAGATCTCCAGTGTGTACAGAACCTGAATTTAGGTCTTGTAAAGACTTGTTGCTGACAAAACAGGAAGAAACACAACCAAATTGATGACCCATGATACATCTTCAACAGGGCAGATTTTATGAGTGGTGATCATCGAACATGAGCTCTGTCTGCACTGTCACAGATGAAAACTGCAGTGGCATTGTTAAGTTGCTTAGCAAGATCAGGTTGAGCTTTCTTGTAGGACTCCTGCACATATTCAGCAGCTTCTTCAGCATGTGCTGCAGCAACCAATGCAACACAACAGCCACGAAACCCAGCACCACTAAACCGTGCCCCAAAAACACCTGGTGCTTGCACTAAAATTTCCCGAAGCTGCACCAATGGCTCACAGCCTGCAAACAGGTGGAACACTGAAATTCTTTGAAAATTGTTAATGAATATGTACAGCCTTTTTTTGCACATATTGATAAGAAATTGCAGAAATATGACATTTAGGATAAAATCCAGAAGTAGGTATGCAACATGATTAACACAAGAAAGAAACACTCACCACATTCATAATTGTGTATGGAACTAAGGCCTGATTGAGACATGAGCTTTCCGAAAGCCTCCAAGTTCCCTGAAGACCAGGCATCAATACCTGTGCCAACCAGCCTCCATCCCATTGACATCTGATTCTTGTTTTCTGAAGAGTTGAGAAGACTTTATGTATGGTGCAATATGTAAGCAAAAAAGACACACAAAGTTTTGTGTACCTGCACAAACTCGAGCACTTTCTGTGAAGAAGTGCTTAGCCCTCTTGGCAAGATCTCCATGTAGCAATCCCTGTCTCACAATAATTTCAAAGGATTGCATCAAAACCTCAAACAATGCAGGCAAATAGTTAGGGTATAGCGCAATGTTCAAAGATCTCATGACATAGTACAACAACCCACAAAAACCTATGTAAAGAGAACAAATCAACCTATCAAGTATGAAATACCAAAGTGTTCCGTCATGCAATCCTACAGTTTGTTTAGACAGGACAAGTGAAGCACCTGATGGGTTGTATACTCCTCTATAGTCACTGTCAGGAAAAACAACCAGAGACCAAGATCCTTCAGAAAATCTATCATCACCTGCTGCTGCTGCTCTGAAATCCACAATTGGAATTCTACACAATTTAAATTTGATGCAAAAATCATGTCCCTCTGCAACATTAGAAGCAGCAGGTTTATTCCCTAAACCCCCACCTTTACCCAGCAATGATTCACCAGATTCTTTTCCTGCAGCCCTGCAAAAAGAAGGCACACAAAGAATGCACTGTTGTTAGTGTTCAATATGCATGATGGGTTGGGTTGCCAACAACATCTAGCACAGAGATACTGATAATCTATGAGAATTTTTGAAGCAGCTGTGGACACCATCTAATCAGATTTTTTACAAAGAGTTTTGCTTAATAAAAGTGTGTTAGTTTTGTTTTACCGAAGCAGGATTCTGGCAGCCTCTTGACATTCAGCAACTCGCAAGTTGTATCCTGGTTTGCTTGACAAAGCATGCTGCAAGCCAGAGAAAGCTAAAAGTATCTTGTAATGTTCTTCTGTTCTGTCATACCAGGGAGGATAAACCAACTCATGCTTTCGACTCTGTCACCCCATCATCACATATTTGCTTGACTCAAAATCCCATGGAGATCCATAGCTTGTTTTGGCTAACAAACAAAAATGTTCACTCTTCATTGCTTTTTGTGTAGTTTGCCTTCCACTTTCATATATCACAAACCCAGAACATCAGACATGTTAGAGAATCTATGAACCCAAAGCTCTAAGGTTTGAACAGACAGTGGACACCCTTTGAGATTTATGTTAATACATATAATCAGGGTCTGGCAATTATATCCATCTTTTGTATAAAAAGAGGAAGGTAGTGCCTCCAGAAGTACAGAACAGAGGAAAAACCGAGCAATGAATGGCAGTGAGGCAGTTGCGTTTTGAAAGTAAGATTGCTGATTGGTCAAGCACTCCATTGCAAAGACCCAAGTACCCATTTTCAATCAGCCTGTCAACAATGCTCGCATGAAAACAACCACCCATAATGAGAACAGAGTTTGGAAACAATACCCCTGTCCCCAATTCTTCCCCATCTCATGAAGTTGCAGACAAGAGTGGATGGCTTGCAGATCTGGTATAAGAAGAAGATGGTAATCATGCAGACTAGTCACATTTCAAACTACAGACTGATCACCACATTATATTCCTGGCTAATTGGATGAGGCAGAGAAAACTGTTGCACCAGTCAAGCTCGATATTCTCTTCTGGGGAGATGACAAGTCCATTTGCATGCTCGAGCGCCAGGAGAAATGCAACTCCAACCTGCACAACCATCCAGAAAAAACACCAGTGAATAAAATGAAAATTGTGCACCAAAAATGGAGAAGGAATTGGGGAGAACTGATGCTGATCTTTTTTCTTTACTTGACAGAAAAGGGTCATAATAGTTTTTTCTTACAGCAGCTGAGGAGCTAACTCCACATCCTTCAAACCCTTTTGAGCCTTCCAAGAATCCTACAATGCCCTGCTTGAGGAAACACATTCTTAGCGATCCTACAAGTAAGGACCCAAGCAAATGAAACAGAAAATATTTTTGTGTTCATTTGCCTGTAAAAAAATTTCATATCCATGTTGTTGTGAACTGACCCAGAGAAAGATCTTCAAACCTGTGTGAGATTATAGCCTCTTTTCTGAAGAGCAAGAACAGCCCCACGAGCATAATTCCCCCATGCACCTTCCTCATAACTTTCTGCATTCTTGTTTTTGCTGTCATCACTGAACTTTCTCGGAGGCACATTATCAATGCTGCAGCAAAAATAGAGATCAACCCAGGTTGCTGTTGTGTGAAACAAAGAAATCCAATACCTTAAGTTTCATCAGAAAATCAATCAAACGCTCATAACTGAAGAAAGGTTCTGCAGCAGTCATCTCTATTGCTCTCACAAGCTGCCTCGAAGACAGTTCCAAGGAGAGAGCTATTCTGTCAGTACCTGAACAGAACTTCACCTGCAAATTGGCCTGATAGCAGCCGCATCTGCAGCCACCATCAGCAAAATAATAAAAAATCCAGCAATAAGCACATGAAAATAAACATGTCCTATGAAGTTCTCCCACAAGTCCCAACACTGTGAAAGTGGATACATGGGTCCTCTGGGTCATGATTCTCTCAGGTTGCAGGCTATTATGAGTTGAGCTGCATTATTACCTTGAGATTGCCAGAAGAGACAAACCCAAGAAGTACTCCTTGACTTATGGCCATGGCTGACACTGACCCTCCCTGCAAATGCCATACACATATCTCTCTCTTCATGAGTACACAGAACTGCCATACTTACAATGTCAGGGACTTTAGATCTGGAAGAAGAAGAAGATGATGAAGAAAAAGAAACCCCACCCTTAAAGAAGAGAGAAAAACCTAAAAAGCTAAAATCAAAAACTGAGATACACTGCCAAGAATGCATCATTCTTGCTGTCTTAAAGCTGTCCATCCCAAATGCTTGACAAGGAAGTGATTCCGTTTTGCAAACGATATCTGAGGATGCAATGAGGTGGGGGAGTTTTATCATCTTGGAAGTTCAGCTCTGCCTTCATTTTGTGAACTTGGAGAGAGCTTGCAAACATCACCTGATGATCAATATGGGCTCCCAGAGGACAAATCCGATACGGTGACACTACCACCCTTACATCTTCACTCTGTGATGATTCCACCACCATACTCACAACTTTCTCTTTCACTTTCCTAATCTGCAAAACCCCGAAAAAAATCCTCACAATCTCTTGTTGTAGCAATTCCATCCCAACCAGAGAATTTCTGCAACAAACAGCTGACATACATGTTTGAACAAAGAATTACTGCAATAACAGATGAGAGAAATGCTTGAACAAAGACTTTCTGCAACAACCAACAGACAAGAGCCATGTTTGAAGCAAAGAATCCCTGCAACAACAACAGATGAGAGACACATGTCCAAACAAAGAAAATCTGCAAAAGATTGAGGGAGACATGTCAGAACAAAGAATTTCTGCAACAGACAAGACCCATGTTTGAACAAAGGATTACTTCTGTAATAACAGATGATGATGAGACCCATGTTTGAAAAAAGAATTTCTTCTGCAACAACAAATGATGATGAGAGCCATGTTTGAACAAAGAATTTCTTCTGCAACAACAAATGATGATGAGAGCCATGTTTGAACAAAGAATTTCTTCGGGGACAACAGATGATGATGAGACCCAGGTTTGAACAGAGAATTTCTGCAAAAACAGATGATTATGATAATGATGATGATGATGATGATGAGACAGAAAGATTTCTGCACACAACAGTTTTTGCCAGCCTACCAGAACACGTGAAGGCCACAATGTGTTTGATGATGCCAAAGCCATTGCTGCTGCTCTTCCCTAGCTCAAGTCTTGAGGAGGAGGAAGAAGAAAACACACCACCCCAACCCTCAAATCTGCACAAGAAGTGGTGGGATTCCTCGCAGACTCAGAAGAAGAAGAAGAAAGAAATCACCCAAAGTGGCAGTTCCACAGCCTGATATTTTCCACTTTCGCTTCTAGACTATCAGATCCAATAGACAGCAAAGATTTCGGCGATGCCGGTTCTTCTTCCTGTTTTGCTCTTGCTCTTCTTCTCCATCTTCTTCTTCCGATCTTCACGTCCATCACCAGCTTCTTCTTCTTCTTCTTCTTCTTCTTCTTCTTCTCTCTGATTCTTTCTTCTGTTTTCCGACCATCATCATCAGTCAGACATGTTTTCCATGTTTGTTTGTTTGTCAGGTTGGTGAGAAACAACCCATCCCTCATTTTGTTCTCTCTTTCTGAAAAAAAAGTCTCTTTCTTATTTTGCTGCTTGGTGGGTCCCATTAATTCTCTCTCCCATTCTCCTCCTCATCTGTGGTGAGCAAGAAAAGCAATGCAGAGAAGGACAGTAGTAGGGTGCCTCATCTCTTCCTGTGTAGAAGCTTGGGATCTTCTTCTTTCTTGATTTTCACATCCCACTTGAAGCAATGCACCTGCAGTTTTTTCCTTTCTGGAGTGCCACCAAGAGGGTCTCTACGATTAGAAATAGGGTTTTGACATAGCTGCAAAGGTTTCATCATACTCTTCTCTCTTCTGTTGATGATGATGGCATTTGGGGCACTGAGAAGAAGATGTGGGAAGCAACTTCCACATCTGGAACAAGACATCCACAGGTACTTCCCTCCAATTTCCTTATTATTATTTTTCTTTTGCAGCATGCAAAGACAAGATCCAGAGTTCATGAGTTTGATCATTCCAGAAGGCTTACCAGCTTGCTGCCACTCCTGTTCATGCTTGCAGTAGAAAGCCCTGGTGTTGTCACTCCATAGGCTCTGCTGCTATCCCTACTCCAGAAAGCATCTGGAATTAAGGCAAACTCTGAAGTGGCTTTGTGGGTGTATAAACAGATGACCGGTAAAATTGCCTCATGCTATAGAATGCAGCAAGCAGGCCAGGAGATGTTGAACATCCTGCACATCCCAGTGAGCAGCTCAGAGAGAGTTCATGGACATTGAATTTCACAGACATGATTGCATCATTTTACAGGGTACACTTTCTGTCTCTTTCAGCTTCTCTCACTTGTCTGCAACACACAGAGGCTCTATGACTGCAAAAACTGTCTTATGGGTAGTGCATGTGTGTGCATATGTGTGTGTGCAAGAGAGAGAGAGTCTGCTCCATCCACAGTTGGCATGGTATAGTTATAATCATAAGGCTTCAGCAATGGATACTGTAATGGGTATTCTTCCTCAAGCCTTACTTTGCGGCTTCAGCAATAAATACTGACATGCATATTCTTCCTCAAGCCTAAATTTTGTGGCTTCAGCAATTGATGCCATCATGGGTATTCTTCCTCAAGCCTTATTTTGTGGCTTCAATAATGGATACTGTCATGGGTATTCTCTCTTCCTCAAGCCTTATTTTGCAGCTTCAACAATGGATACCATCATGGGTATTCGTACTTCCTCAAACCTTATTTGGCATTGCTACTTAAGCTCACCTTGCTTATCTTGTATCTGCAATTTGTCTTGTAACAAAAGGACAGTAGAGGAGGGCCTCCACAAAGCAACATTTTTGCTGTACACCCACCATTGATCAGGAGCTGATGAAGTCAGTGGGAAGCTGATGAAGTCAGTGGGAGCTTGTCACAGCAGCTCATCACAGCTACTTGTGATGAATGTGAAGTTCACATCTGACAATTTCTGAGCAACTCTCATAAGGTTATGCCTGCTGCACTCATTGCCGTGTTTACCTTCAAATTGTTTGTTATTGTGGTGAAGATTTCTCTGCAATTTCATAGATATGAAATAAATAATCTAAATTTATAAAAAAAAAAAACAACCCCAGTTGAAAGTCTGTCTTGGATACAATGTTGCAAAGTATCCTTTGCTAGTACAGTACCCGCATCCTTCCTTTTTTGCATTGCAGCAAGCAGATGGCTCTTGGTGGAACAGAAACAGAGTGACTTCCACTGATGAATAGGTAGTAGAGATTGCAACCATGTTGGTGTTGCCATTCATGACTCCAATTGCAACATTACGTCCCGGTGATTCAACAACACCCAAATCAAACACTGATTGCTTGTGAATGCCAATGCAACCAAGCAAATGGTGCACAGAGAGACATCATCTGGTTCCATAATGCTTGTTGAATTTTTCAGGGATTATTAGGTTCACTCTCTTGAGAGCTTATTGAGTTTTGCAACAGCAAAAAACACACATGAAGCTTCAAATTTAGAGAATCTAAAAGATTCTCTATTTTCCTTAATAAAATTTTGTTCTTTGGAATTTTTTATTTGTATTTATTTGGGGTTTCAACATTTCTGAAAAGAATATAATTTAGTGTCAAAGCTGTCATGGTACTATGACAGATTAGTAGGGAGAGCAATTCCATGAATTTTCAGAAAAAAAATTTAAAATAAAAAAATTACATGTTTATTTAATATTAAATTATTTTTGTCTATAAATTCTTTTAATAAAGTAAACATTCAATTATACCTGAATGATTTAAACACATTTAAATTCTCAAGATTGGTGGCCCTTCCACTTCTTTTTTTCCTCTACATGGCCTTTCAATTTGTGGCATTTGACCATTCATTCTCAACATTGGTGGTCGTTCCACTTTTTTTTCTCAACATGGCCTTTCAATTTATGGCCTTTCACCATTCATTCTCAACATTCGTGGCCCTTCAACTTTTTTCTCTCAACATGGCATTTTTATTTTGTGGCTTTGAACATTCATTCACAACATTGGTGGCCCTTCCACTTTTTTTCTCAATATGGCTTTTCATTTTGTGGCCTTTGACCATTCATTCTCAACATTGGTGGCCCTTCCAAAAAAACATTTCTCAACATGGCCTTTCATTTGTGGCCTTTGACCATTCATTCTCAACATTGGTGGCAATGATTTTTTTGGCAATTGTAAAAAGTGTCTTGTGATATGCTCATTGGCTTTTTCAGATTTTTTTAATAAAAAAACACTCAAAAGCCCCCTTATTGCCACTTGTTGTGGGATATTAACACTCATCATTAACCCTAATTGCTTGCAACTAATAACTACTACTTTGTACCATTGTCATCTACACAAAAATCAAAGTTTGATATTGCCATGTGCACGAACGCTCCACCATTGGATGTGCCAATTCCATCGCCCAAAGAAGGATCAGATTGTTAATCTTGTTGTTGAACAAATTGACAATCACCATACCTCCATTGTCGACGAGACAAACATTGCAAATCCTCACTGGTGAATAAACGGGAGATCACCCTAGGGGTTCATTCACTAATCAATTTCATTATGTTACGCAAGCTACTTGCGTTCTTAGATGGGGTCAATCGTAATTTCTACATGTTCAAGGTTTAGAACTAAAATTTATGTTCATCATGTTTTGTGTGCAAAGATCTTCAATGTTTCTTTTGTTTTTGGCAGCATGGTTTAAGGCTAAACTATTTTGGTGTTCAATGGCAAGTTGATTATAATGGGGGGTGTAACAAAATGAAGTGTTGTTGGTCTACTCTTCATTATGTTAATTGGGTGTTTGAGGTTCACGCGCAATGGCTTGTGGTGGACGAACTTAAATGAATACACACTAAACATGACCAACACTTCAATTAGGTTCTACACTTCTTTTATTATTCTTGTTTTTTTGTGTTTGTTGAACATTTGTGTTGCATTGGGGTTCTTCACAATCAATATAAGGATAGTCAAAAGACTTTAATCAAGTTTTACATTTCCTTTCTCCCATTTGTTTTTTCATGTTTGTTGAACATTTCTGTTGCATTAAGGTTCCATAAACAGTGTAGGGTTTAGTAGAGCAATGGCTCCTCCTCTTCAGGTGCCAAAACATTTCAAATTCAAGTTGTTTTTTAGTGTTGAGCCAAATCCTAACACTAAACCAATGGCCCATGTTGGATCTAGCTCCTACCAAGGAGCTTCTAGTAGCAAACTTGAAAGCATTAAAGTCGGGACAAAAGCTTGTTCACATTCAAATACTAATCTTGAGAATAACAAAAGTTTTGGAATGGAACCTTTAAATTCTTTTAAACCATTTGCTAAGAAAAAACCCAAGAGATTTTATGAAAAAAATTGTGCGTTTTAGGATACATGGGATTGTTGTTTTCCATGGTTAGAACCCATCGTTGGGGATGATGGCTTGGTTTCTCAAGTTTAATACATTATTTGCAACAAGATTTCAAGAAAGCCAAAGTTGTTGGCTCTTAAATTTGATATGTTGTAAAAACATGTTGGTTGTTGAAAGGTGATTATACCTAGTTTAGGTGTGGCTGTTGGTGACTGGTATTATTGCAATGATGCTACACATTACAAGAATGAGAGGGTGTTCATTGGGCGGAATTCTAAAACTATTATGATTTTAGTACAATAAGGGTTTCATTTTGGTGCTCAAAAGAAATCCATTCAATTTGCTATTGTCCTACACATATTCATGTATGGAAGGTCCATGTTGAAATGTGAGTCCTTATGAATTTTTGTTGTTGTTGTTGAAGGTCAAGAACACGTCATTGAAGCACTAATCTGATAATAGTGGTTGGCAGATCGTTAAAGCCATGCATGATGCTGTCCTTTTGAAAACAATGTCTATTATTTCAAGTGTTAACTATGTTGTTGTCAGTGTAGATGAAGTGACCACTATTGATGCTCGACAGTGGATCAACATCCATGCATACATGACGAAAAATTGGCAACAAATTCCAATTTTGTGACCCTTAAAAAGGTTGAGATGGGAACAACCTCAAACAACATTAAGGTTGTTATTTTGAATGCCATGGGCGGGTATAGGGGTTTTACTGATGAAGCCGTGGGCCTCCAAGTGGGTTTGCCTTGGATGCAATGGTGATTCTATGTTCTAGGGCATTCGAAATGAGGTGATTACATAAACATGGGAGCAAACTACTTCTTATGTCATTAGTGTCCATTGTGTAGCACATCGAACCAATCTAGTTGTTCTAATGTTGAATAAATTGCCCTTGGTTGCGCGCATTGAAGGTATCTTGTAGTCTTTATACTTTTTTTTTTTTCACAATCCAAAGAAAATGTTGGAATTTGTGAACCTTGCTAAGATATTAGAGACCAAGGGCTTGAAGTTGCTAGGCAACATCAAAACCCGTTGGATATCCATGCTTAGCCCTTTGAAGTGGTTGTTAGCGGATTAGAAGTCCCTGCTTGTCAAGATGTACATGGATGCACCCAAAAACAAACTTACTTGGGATAATTTGGATCTTTTGTGTGATTTGGAGTTAGTTCTAGGTCTACCATGCATCCTTTCAATGTTGGAAATAATGCACACATCAATCAAATATGTTTAAAGGTGGGATGTTTTTATTTGTGAGTTTTTTAACGCAGTGAAATCGACAAAGGTTGAATTATATCAGCTTTATGTCAATGTATTATGTAAGTACGATGATTCAACTTTCAATGAGTTTTTAGCTGTTCATGAATATTATAGTGATCTAATGCCATTCACTTGGGCTTCACATGAACCCCTGCTGATTTGTATGTGCCATCACACTTAACATTTAACATTGCTAGTCAATAGTATGGTCTTCATCACCGCGGAAGTTTTGCTGATATTTATGTTCATGTGCATCCTAACTAACCAAATTGCCATACTTGAAATAGTCAAGGCTACATATTCGGAGGTTGCCTCAAACTTATGTTTTGAGTTGTTTCATAGGTTTCTTGATGTATAAGTCATGGCCGTTCTTGGCATGGCGTACTCGCACTCATGTTTATATTAATTCAGCAAGTTTGTCAATCAGTTAGTGACAGTTATAACTAGTTCAGGTTCATCCACAACAAGTTCAGGCATCCAATGGATGGATGGTGCGCCGGTGGGTGTTGAATCACTCTAGCCTAATGTGATCCGATGGAAACCGGTGTTCATGCATCCAGTGGATGGATGGTGTGCCAGTGGGTGCTGAATCACTCTAGCCCAGTGTGATCCGATGGAAACCGGTGTTTAACAGTCGGTTCCATATTTTAGTTCATTGATTTTTTGAGAACCGTGAGAACGAATGGTAAGAACCACCCTTCTAATAACCCACTAATGGTGGTTGGTTCCAATGTTGGTTCCGGTTCTTTGAATTTTTTTCCCCATAATCAAAGAATCACCGGTTTCGGTTCTTTCAAAAGAAGAACCAGAGGTTTTACGAAAGAACCGGTAAAAAAACGCACTGGTTCTTAGACGTTCTTTTTTTTTCCTGAAAATTTGGGAACCATGGTTATATAGCCACACCGATTGTTTGAAAATTTTAAAAAGCTTTAGTGCCATGCTGTGCCTTGCAGGCACGGGTTACCACTAGTATTGGATATGTGAAAAGACAACTGCCAACGATTTCCTCTCCCATTTAGATTTGATTAAATTTGCATTCCATGATGACAAAAAGTTGAAAGGAGGAGTTATAGTTCCTAAGCTTTTGGATTCAAGGTAGCTTGATGTCCAAGCTTCTCATTTTAGGTTCACCATGAGTCACAATGCTATGGCAATGATGCAAGAATCCAAAGATGTAAACCTTGTTACTCATATGTGGTTGAAGATCCAATCTTCTACCCTTTTAGTCCATAAATTAAGTGAATACATGAAGGTTGTTGAAATAGCAATGGTGATGGTATTGGGTTCGATGGAAGATGAATGGACCTTCAACAATTTAGCTTTCATGAAAAGCAAGTTGTGCAACCGGCTAACCACACACCTTGACTTGTGTGTCCACATGTCCACCTAGAAAGTTTACATTATCACCAATTTTCCATATGATGCAACCATTGTAGCATGGAAGGAAATACGCATGAGGTACCATGTAGATGGTTAGGTTTGCCCACAATAACTTTTGTTTTTGAATTTCTCATTCACATTTTGTAAGTTGTGAGGGCAGATTCATCTTTTGAGGCCTTTGAATTCAATTTTTCCAAAAATCCAAGCAGCATGTATGATTTTGGAATGCATTGTGTGGAAATTGTAAGTTTGATTGTGAGAGCCATCTCCTGTGCAACTTTGAAGTGTATAGCCAAAATGTTGTCCTCGTATTAAAAACTGGTTGCAAAATTGTGCATATTGCCATACACTAAGTAACCAAATCTACTACCACTCCCAAAACCCTAAAGCCAAATTTTCTATTAGCTCAAAATACTATAGCCAAATTTGTTATTCTAAACTCAAGTGCCAGAGCCAACTCTGCTATTCACTAGCAAAAACCATAGCCCTAAATGCCATAAAAATTTACCTTCTCTAGTCATAAATTAGGTCATTAAAATTATGATCATTGCCTTCAACTTTTTTCGCAACATGGCCTTTCAATTTGTGGCCTTTGATCATACATTCTCAACATTGGTGGCCCTTCAACTTTTTGTCTTCTTAACATGGCCTTTCATTTTGTGGCTTTGGCCATTCATTTTCAACATTGGCGGCCTTCCTCTTTTTCTCAACTTGTCCTTTCATTTGCAAGGCTAGGTACCTAGTTAGGTGTACTTTTTTATTACCTATATAGCACACAAGTTCCCGATTTCATTTACCTTTTTCGTACCCACCTACCTACCTACCTACCTACTTACCTACCTAGTTCAATTTCGAAAATTAGGTTCAAAATTCTATTTTTAGTACTTTGGTAACATAAAACCCAACAAAATAAATTGTAACATGCAACAAAATGGCTCAAAAACATTTTCCAAATTTACAAAAAAAAAAATTAAAAAAACCATTGAAACTTGCAAATTCCCATAATTACCTGAAATTCACCCTTTGACACTAATTTCTAATTCCCCCCCAAAAACTCTCTCTCTCTCTATCTATTTATATATATACACACAATTTTAAAAAAAAAAAGAATGGTAATAAATCAAATTTTTACACCGAACACTAGGTACTGTGTTGCCACCTGTTAGAAAAGGGTGGCAACCGAAAGCTTCGCACTACGAACGGGAAGAGGAGACGGATTAGGTCATCGTCTTCCTCGCGACGCTCGCTCGCTTTGCTTGCTTGCTTGCACGGAGCTCCGCTCGCATCTGCGCTAGTGATTACGCTGCGGGAGTGTGTGTGTGTGTGTACCTTGCATGTCCTTTCTCCTTTCAACACCCTATAAAAATAAAAATTCTTATTTCGTTTCGTTTTAAAGCCTTCCGCACTATGGCATCATCGGTTCAAGCTCTTGCTTCGGGAAGTATTGCAGCCGTAAGCTTAGCATCTCTCGCTCCGGCTTCACAGAAGTTGGTGAGTGGGGTCGCTGGCTTGTGTGTGTGTGTGTGTTTCTTTTTGCTTCTTTTCTTCTTCAGAGGCGTATATTCTCTCTCTCTCTCTCTCTCTCTCTCTCTGCTTGATTATTTAGTTTTTCCGCTTGGTTTTGGAACCCTGGTGAAGAAGCTGTGAGCGGCATGTCTCTGCTGAAACCCTTGCCCTAGTTTTTTTTAATGCATTGGATGCTAGGCAAGTACTAAAGCGTTTCCCTTTTGTTCAGAAGCTTTTTTTTGGCAGTAGAGAGATGATATTGCCCTTGAATGTTTGAAATGGCTGCCTTTTTGGACTTGTGAGGGTTTTGGACCTGTTGGTAGCTCTGCATCTCAGGAGCTTTGTGCGCTCGCATTATTTGTTTTTTTTTGTTTGGTCTGCCTTAGAAACTGATGTGTGTGGGATGTCCAAAAATGCTTGCTTAACGCCCCCACCTTGTTGTGTTGCTGTTTTTAGTCTGCAGCAAGCTTTAATGGATTGAGAGCATTTCCCATGCTCAAGCAAAGGCCAACTGTTATTAGGCTTGTGGCTGCCTCCTCTAGACGTCCTCTACGCATCTCTGCAGCCGTGAGTAAAAATGTTCTGGCCCTTATTGTTGACTTGTGGATTACCTGAGGGGTTCAAAGATTGAGTTCCCTGATATTGGTTTTGGGATTCTTTCCCACACACTTGTATTCTCTATTTTGGGCAGCAATGGTAGAGTTACTCTGGCTTAGTACATTCCATTTCCTATCATGAAGAATTGTTATGAAGAATCTTTGATAGTCTGTGCCAATGTTGTGAATGGCTGTGGCACAGCTTGTTCTACCTTCTGAATGTGAGCAATCAGGTTGTGCCCACCTTGAGGTTTCAGGTTTTTTAAGGAAAATGTATGGGATGTTTTCCTACTCAAAATCAGCAGCTGTGGTTGTCTGTTGCTTATGTGATGTGCTCACATACTGCAGGCTGATGCAGAGACTTTTCAAGTTGTCTCAGCAGTTATTGCAGAGCAGTTGGCCATTGATGTAAAGGATGTGCGGGGAGAATCAAAGTTTACTGACCTTGGAGCTGACTCGCTTGACACGGTGAGTGTACTGTGAAAAACACCAAGGGACTTAAGGTCTTGACTGCAGATATTTCTAGCTCAAATCTTGCATTAGATGTTAGTAAGATAACTTCATGACTTTGCCTCACTCCCTCCTAGTGATGTCAGACTGTGAGGATGACCTTATGAATTTGTCAAGTACAAGTGCAATGAGTGTGGGGTATTGAAATGGTACACGGAACTGGTTGGTGCTCCTCCATGTTAGTCTGCATACATTTAGCCTTGCTCTGGATGGATCTTAGTCTTGACTAACTAGGCCGTGTTGTTACTTCCTGTTTTGGAGAAACCATCTACTTGATTTGATCAGGCCTGTGTACTAGTAATCCATTGGGGTGGGCTGGATGCAGGTGGAGATCATGATGGCCCTTGAAGAGAAATTTGACATCCAACTAGATGAGGATAATGCAGAACAGATTGTAACTGTCCAGCATGCAGCAGACTTGATCCAGGATGTGGTGACTGCTAAGAAAGCCTGAATCATGACATTTATCATTCCTGAAGAGTCTTTGTGCTGTTGACATGATTGATTGTATGGCCTTGGAGCAGATGCCGCACACTCAAGGGAGGGGGGCAACATTTGATGTGTGTTCTGTTTCACACAGCATTGTAGAAACGCTGTTATGTTTTAATTAAGTTAATGGCAAAAACACAGGGATTAGATTTTCTTCTGCTTGGCCACTAGTTCTCTGCTTTTCTCTGCAGTGTTTTGGATCAGGTGTTCAATGAACGTATGCATGGCATAAGATCTATAGAATGCAAAGTGGGGCATAGAAGTGAATACACCCTTGTCGTCTTGCACTTTTTCTCATATTCCTGTCTTTTTATTGTGAACAACCTCAACATTGGGTGGGGTAAGGTACTATTAGAAGTCAAGTAGTTCATGTTCACTGTCTCTTCAGCAATTGTGGTAGTGACCTTGGGTGGGATGGGACTGACTGGGCACTCTTTTAAACTTTTGATTCCCCACTTGTAAGGCCTCCCTACTACAATGGTGGTGGACTGTCATCAGGGGCTATTTGTAAAAACTCAACAGCCAGATGGAAAGAAAAGTGTGGCAAGCATTGTGGACTCTGCAGTCACTGTGGTATGAGGCACTCACCTGCAGATTACTGGTGACAAAGTGCAACAGGTATCATGATTTCCCTTCCTTGGCTTTTTGCTGCAATCAAGGCCTGGGATTATGGACTAGGTATTAGTTACCTTGAGCCACCTGGCTTGCTGGGACCAGGTGGATGGCCCTGCTCCAGCCTCTCATCAGCTGAAACTTGACAAATAGCATACATAGTTGAGTTGCTAGCTAGTTAGGTGAAGTGTGCCAAATACCAGGCATAGTCAAGTCAGTACCTAGTCAGGGGAAAGGGGAAAGGGGAAAAGGTAGTATGCATTGTTGAGTTTTGCTAGTTGCTACTTAGTCAGGTGAAAGCTGGCAAATACCATATATAGTTCAGTTGACACCTAGTCAGGCAAAAACTGGCACACACCATACATTGTTATGTTGGTACCTAGTCAGGCAAAAGCTGTCAGAAAACGTACATTGTCAAGTTGGTATGTAGTCAGGTGGAAGGTGGCAAGCACCTACACATGTAGTCAAGTTTGCTACCTACTTTTTTGAGCTAGCAACTGTGAGCTACCTTATCTGTTTTTGGAGCTTGATAAGAAACGGTGATTGGGTGTAAGAATGAATGAATGCCATGTCAGCAGCAAAACTTCATGAAATCCTCAACGATGGAGTGGATGACGAGCTTTGAATTGGGGTTTTTATTTAATTTTCTATTCTGTTGCTACTACTCATTTTCTCCTTGAACTTAATGAAATTTTTTATTAGGTGCACATTCTCAGGAAATTTTTGATAAGAAGAAAAAGCAAGCAAAAGAATGCAAAGTCACTAAGTCTAGGGGAATCAAATGTGAGATTGACATGAATAATGATTGAACTCTTCAAAATCATTTGAGAACATACAATGAAAATTTTATGAAGGTGGAGATGGAATTTTGCTCAGTTTGAAACGTTGCTCAAAGAGCACACAATTAAAAATAATTATTTAAATATTTGAAGTGCATTTCATGATTTCAAAATATAATAATTACAAAATTTATATTGATAAAAACCATTACAACTATTTCTCATGTAAAATGATTTCAAATATTACAATACATATTCCTTGCCATTTGCAAAATGTTTTTAAGAATAGTAACTTATCTATTTTACTCTTTATATTGTACAAATCATGAATATAAGTAATGAAAGTAGGAAATAATACAAATGGCATCATAATGTTGAAATATTATTTTTTTAAAAAGGGTATGAATTATACTTAATTTTTGAAATAATATAATAAATTATATACATAACTTTTTTTAATTAATCCAAAGCCACGGGGTTCTGGTATTATGTGCAATATTAATTTTTAATTTACCGTTCTTAATATCCTGACGACGCAGTACCCTCAGTCGTCTCCTACACTGCCACGTGCACGGAGCACGACCTTGTGTTCCAGTGCCTGCCAGCTGGAGCCACGGGGCAGTGGTGAAGACAGGTGGCAGGCAGTAGGTGGTAAGGTGGTGGTGGGTTGATTTTCCACGTCAGCGGAGGCTTCAGGCTAGTGCGCGCGATTGCTTGTTTGCTTGCTGTGTGCTCTGTGCTTTCTTATGCTGCGATCTCCGAGTCTCTCTGCTCGTGATTCTAGTCTCGATTTGCTGCTGGATCTTCACTTTTTTTTTTAAATTGAAAGATTCAATTAGTGATTCTGCTTACTTTTGTTTGTGTGTTTCTTTTTCACTTGATTACGAATCTCTGATCTGTCTTATTAAGCAGAATTGCATTTGATCTTGCTCTCTTTTAAGCTTCGAGCTCTGCTCCCTGCTTGTGTGTGTGTGTCTCTGTGTTGGTCTGTTTTGGGACTCTAGTATCCTTTCAGGTCTTGTGCTTGTTCCTCTGTGCTTTAAATTTTATTTATTTTTTATTTTCCCTTGGTGTGTTTTGTGGTGAGTCTGCTTCGCAAGGAAGGAGGAGCTTCGAAAATGTCGCAGGTCTACGAAGGATCTGAAGGTACGTCATTCGATGCGTTTCTTTCTTTGCGTTCTACTTTGTTGGAGAAAAAAGTGCGCGGGCATTTCTCGTAGAGAATGAAGACAGAAGACAGACAGACAGAGACAGAAACAGAGACACAGAGAATTCAGGATCTGAAGTTTTTTGTGTGCGATTGATTGATTGATTGCAGGAGAGAATGCGGTCGTTGCTGACGATCAAAACGGCGGGATGAAGTCGTTCGTCGGGAAGATGAAAGACAAAGCCAAGCTTCCGACTCTGAAAAACAAGATGAGGAAGCTGAAAAATAAAGTGCCATTCGGGAAGCACAAGAACAATGGATCTGATGGCACAGACGACGATAGACATTCTGAAGAAGATAATCACGAGGACGATAGCGGCAGCGGCGGCGAGGAGAATGAATCCGACAATAACGATACGAAAGAGGTGCAGTAGATCTATTTTTTTCATGCATTCTTCATGCACAATTCGAGCTCTCGAAGCTTTTCCCTCCGGCTTTGTTTGTGTCGATCTGTAGGAAACTGCGATCCATTTGTTTACAGGGATCATTCTCGCGCTTGGTTTGGAAGTTTGCAACGACTTATGCTTCTTCGTGTCTCGCTTCAGTATAGGATGTTGAAATTGACAATAAGTAGGAATTGTCTCGACTGACAGCAAGGGACTGCAGCAGCGAGAACTGCCGATGACGTCGGTTTTCACCCTGGCAGTCTCCCCTCGGAACCGCATGCTGTACACGATCATTTGAAGAAACTGTCTTTGGATCCGACGGAGGAGCAATCCTCGACAACGCGAGAGGAGAACAATGGCAACAATCTTCAGGCAGTTGATCCAGAGAGCAAGAGCGCTGCTGCGAACAATAACAATGCTGGAGGAGGAGGAGGAGGATTCACTGCTTTGAAGAACACAGTGATCGGAACTGCTGCAGCGGCTGCAGGTGCAGTCGGCTCAACAATCGGCTACTATTCAGGCTCCGGTGAAAATGCTCAGGAGACGAAGAAGTCGTCCTCCACCGCCTCGTCCACCGCTGGAGCTGGCACTCAGCCAGCAGGAAAGACTTACACTCAACAAGCAACAGATACCGTCGTTGGAATGAAGAACAGTGTAGCTGCGAGTCTGGGGTTGGACAAACCTTCGGATCCGAATGCGCCGTCGTTTCTCGACAAGACGAAGGGATACGTGACGACTACAAGCGATGCTGCTAAGAGCTTTACTACCGGAGCAACAGATCGCGCATACAACACCAGAGACAGAGTGCTAACTGCAACGGCACCTGGGGATGAGCACAAAGCACTGGCACAGGAAATGACTGAGTCTTTGAGCAAGTTGCCAGCAACGTTGAAAGAGAGTGTGTTTGGCACAACAAGCTCTGCATCCTCGACTCTTCATAGCTCTGCAAACGACAAAACACCTGGCAAAGATGAGAAGCCTGCTGCTCCTGCGCCACAGGGACTTGTGAGCAGCATCACTGGTGCTGTAAGCTCTCTTTTCAGCAAGAAAGGTGATACAGGAAGTTCTGCTGCTGTGGATGATCATCCTCCTTCTTTCCCTGCACACCAAGATCAGTGAAGTGCCTGCTGGTATGTAATTAATTCCTCATCAAAAAACCCTTTGAGATTTTTTCTTCTTTATTGTTCAGAGCTTCAGCAGCAGCAGCAGCAGCAACAAGTTACATGAACAAACATTCCTCCAAGAATCAAAACCCAAAACAGAAAAGACAAAATCTCTAATTCTTCATCTTCTTCTGCTGAATTCTGACTTCCTCCAAATGCCAACAATGACAAAGATCTCAGAGGATTCTTCTGCTGAATTCCTACTTTCTCGAAATGCTGACCAAAAATCTTGAGGAATTCTTCTTTCTGTTTGAATTGCAGTTTTGTCAAATGCCAACAACAACAAAATTCTCAAAGACTTGTTCTTTTTGCTGAATTCATACTTTCTACAAATGTGAACGAGAATCTCTCTAACTGCTGCTCTGCCACTACCCATCATCATATTGATATTTGAGGCTTGATGGTTTGATTCTTCTTGATTCTTTGTGTGTGTTTCACAGGCCAGAGCTTGAATGCCAAGGAGGGGTCAGAGGATCTGCCTGTTACTTCTACATCTGCAGATCATCAACCTGTGAACTCCTGAGTGAGCAAATTTGCATGTTTTCCAACTTTTGACAATCTCAAGTTTTTCATATACAAATTGTACAATACTGTGATGTTAGAAGTTGAGGTGCAGCCGATTACCAACTTTTGACAATTTCAAGTTTTTGTTTACAAATTGTACAATACTGTGATGTTGAAGTTGAGGCAGCCATCAATCGATCAATCAAGAGAGTTTTGATCATGTTTTTAAGTGCACAGCTTTTTTTCTCTCCCAGAAAAAAAGGATTGTAAATGGGTTCTTATCAACAAAACTTCTTCCTAATACAATCCTGTAAACAAGATGAAAATTTATAGAAACTCTTGTCTGTGTGTTTTTATGTGTGCCCTTTGTGTGTGTCATTCCAGTGCTGAATGTGTAGGGTAAAAGCCCTAGGAGGAGGGCTGTGCAGAAATAAGGGACCTGTGCAAGGCAGGAGCCAAGGTCCTCAGTTTCCACTCAGCCCTCCTGAAAGGGCTTTACATGGTGTAAAGCCCGGAAAGCCCATCCCAGCATCCACAAAATCCCCATGAAAAAGTGGGAGATCTGGTGGGACAAGATGAAGAAGACTGAATTTTACTGATATATTTGCTGAAATTTTTGAGAATCGAGCTTCAAACTTGTGAAAAATTGTTTATCATCCCAACCAGTGTGTTACCATTACAAATGCAAAACAAGGTGTCACTACTACACAGAGGCATTTCCAAATTTTAGAACTTATAATGAATGTTTGAATAAATCATGAATGTGATGGAGATTATGTTGTATTACTTGGTAGGGTAAATTTTGGGACATAGTCTCATGATATGAATGCAATGTGTATGGGTCTATGATTTGTCTAATAGCTTCAATTGATTGAAAATGGCATTGTTGTAATAGCACATTAATACATATGGTGATCAATTTGAGTGTTATAAATAGTGGTTGTTTCAAAGGAAACAAGTTGTAAATCATATTTATTCATGGTTTTTTTGTAGCTCCATTGATTGTATTGTGTGTATTAAAATGTCTATATTAAAATTCCCAATTATTGTCATTAGACAATTTGTAGGTGTTTTTTTGGAGAATAGGTTCTAAAATAGAGATGAAATCAGATATTTATATTTTTGGTGGTTTATAAATTGCAACTACATCTTTGTTTTGTGTGTATTTTCATTGAAAGTTGAGACAATGAATTTTATACCTAAGTTTTTTATTGAATTTGTGTTTGACAAAGAAACAATTTCATCGTAAAAGTATCATTGTTTTGTGTTGATTGTAACGAGATAAGATGTTAAATTTGTTATTTAATATGACATTGTGAATTTCTTGATATGTACAAATGTATTCTTATATTTTTGTTTCATTTAGACAAAGAATATATGATGCAAGCAAATTTTGGTTCACAAAGCTATCGATATAATGAACAAGTGTTAAGGGATTGTATGATTATAAACAAATTTCAATAAGATTTCAAGTTAAGAATTGTTAGTTTATATTGTGATGTTTCTAAACACAACATTTCTTGTTCGACAATGGAATCTATATGTAAATTTTTGTTTGATGATGGAGAAAATAAATATAAGTGGTCTTTTGAACCAATACGAAAATAACACTATGTATGTGAGGGGATGTTTTGTTACAGGAGATGCATCAAATGTTAACATGATCAAAGAGTTAAACCTTGTGCATGATACAATTGAACAAGGGATTGTATTTTTGTAATGGTATGAATAGGATTGCTATCTATTTGTATTTCAATAATTTTTTGTTCAATTGCTGTTCAATTTTTATCAAGTGTAGGGAATTCTTTGTACATTTGTGAATTCTCAAATCTTGTGTTGATTCCAATTTGAAGGTTTTGAAAACATATTCATATTAATGATTTTGAAAAGGTTTTAGTATGATTAAAAAAAAATCATCTACACCATTGACAAGTGACAAGGCCATATAATGTTATGCGAGTTCCTACACATAATTTGACGAACAATTCATGATGGAGGCTAGCTATTTGGCATGGTACCATTGGTAATTTGAAATGTGGAGGACATGTTTTAAAATGAATATTTTTTGCATGAAATCTGAATGTTTGACCTAGTGTGTTTTGCAATATGATTTTGTTCTGTTCAATTGTTTTGGCATTTGTGTAAAACAAATATGACAAAGTATTATATATTTGGTAGTGTTCTTAAATAAATTTCATTAATAAAAATGATATCTTTGAAAATAGGTGATGTTATTGAAAACCTATTTAATGGCAAGTGCAAAATGTATTGTTGTGCCATTAATGTTGGATGTAGCTTTTCCTATGTATGCTAATTTTATAATTTTGAGTTTTTAAAGGTCAACATTTGTCTTATATAATATTGCAACATGTTTTGCATAATACACATGAATGTGAATGTTTTCCTAGTGCCTACACCTCCTATTAGAAAAATATGTAAAGGATTTGATGATATATATATATATATATATATATATATCAACAATAATTCTTTGTTCATGATTTAATTTTTTCATGTTTGAAGAAAATTGTTCATATGATATGCGTTCATCTATTTGTTGAGATGAACTACAAATTGGTGTTTTAATTTTTTTTGGGGGGGTTTTAATACATATGTTAAATCATATTGTTCAATTTCATGAATTTTGTATGTTTTTTTTAATTTTGATTGTAAATTCTCCCATTCATTATTACATTCATTAGTAGGATTAAAATTGTATACATAGTTTTTTTTTAGCTTTTCAATGTTATATTTTTCATTCAAATATGCATCCTTTCACAAGTTATGATTTTTTTAATCAATTTTTAATTTAGGAAAAGGTTTGAACAATAACAATAATTCTCTATAATGGTTTATGAAGATTAAAAGAAACCCAACAAATAACTTTACTATGTTTATGAATTTTACATGTTCTTGTGTTGTAATTTTCTATAAATTTTGCAAAACACAAATCATTTAACTTTGTGGTCATTCTTTGTATTTTTCAACTAATGATTTACAATGAATATTTGTTGAAATTAGGAGTAAGTTTTATAAAAAATTTGCAATAATAATATGAAAGTTCTAGTTTGTTCAATTTTGCATTTATCTAATACATATTACATTTGTTGTCTAACATATTTATCTACTTTTATTAAATAAGAAATGCAATAAGTGGCAACAACATACGAGTTTAAAACAAATTGTGCATTTGTATTTGTTTCCCATAAAGGTCCAACACATATGCTAAATACATTTATACATACATCACATGGTTTATGTTGAAAAAATAATGTTGGTTTTCATAGTGTACATTGCAATGCAAGCAAATAATATTTTAATCTATTTGTAATTTTAGAAGGAATTCATGAAATGATATTTCTATGCCTAAACCCATGTTTATAGGTTTGTTATAAATTTGAATTCCTATGTCATGTAAATATGAAGCCCAATTTTTTTCGTTTCAGAAATAATAATATGTTTGTACATTTTGTTGATGGTTTAGGATATTGAAACCAATAGATTTGTTGGCATTTTTTCTTACATGTTTATTTCTGTTGATGTATTTGTGTAACATGAATTATTTCATTTTGAAATATTCATTAATCTATTATTAAATATTTATCAACAAAATTTTCAATATCTTTGTTTGAGGAAATACCAAACATGTGGGCATTTTTAATCCATAACAATCCATGGTCATGAGTTAAACTTATTGATTGAAATTCTGTGGTGAAAAAATAATTTTTAACTTCGTTCAATAAAACATTAGTGTTCTTAAGTAATTTACGAAAACTATTCATCCTATGTTTGTAACATCACACACATAAAACATGATCATTTTTTACAAGATCTCTATTGTTTAATAAACTATTGTTATTTGTTATGTTTTCACCAAAATGTTGAATAGGTAAAAATTTTAGTGTTGTCATAATGTAGGCCAATTATTGATACCCATAGTAAATGTCATAAAAAATGTTGGAGGTCCAAATTGTTTAATCATTGCAAATACATATTTTTGAAAACAATCTATATATTTTGGAAATGTTCTTATGTGACTTAATTCTTGATAACCTAAATTGGGTTTAATTTTTAATTAAAAAACACATTTTTTGATACATCATTAGCTCTTAAAGTATGATTGAATAAATAAAAAATTGGAATACAAATCCATG